>Ga0209770_10000001_pt1 | contig 284189 bp, 196 predicted proteins | sample LauGreSu1BDMLBDD_2_FD_187572 | JGI IMG/M metagenome (GOLD analysis project Ga0209770, IMG submission 187572) | Freshwater lake microbial communities from Lake Michigan, USA - Su13.BD.MLB.DD (SPAdes) (version 2) | ecosystem: Environmental > Aquatic > Freshwater > Lake | place: Lake Michigan... | reverse complement strand
GTGGTCTCGGTGTCTAGGATGAGCACGTACATTGGGTTGGTTGGTTTGAGAGACTATTGGTATTATTATGTTCTTTCAATTTGTTTCTTTTGTTATTTTAATAGATTTGGATTGTTTGTGTTGGGGTGGGTTGGGGTTGTTTGTGTTGTTTTGTTTGTGTTGTTGTTTGTTGTTTGGGGTGTTTGTTTTGTTGTTTGGGGGGTGGAAAAAAAAGCTTTTGAAGGGACGCGGCCAATAACTACAATAATCCCTCTTGTTTACCGGTATATGGGTTGTACCAACCACGCAGCTCGAGTGTGTTGATATCATAGTAGTTTCCGTACCGCGTTTCGATGTATATATTATCTGCGATGAATGCGTACACTGCATCCTTGAAGTCCGGGCGGGTGTCATCTTCGTAGCAGTCCCGATGTTCTTCTTCTCGACTATCATGGATGATGTCGGAACAATATGTTTCACATGACGAAAATGCATCGTCTCCAGTACGATTGATTTCAATCATGTTGTTGTTATTTTTGGCGTTTTCGTTTTCGGTTCCAGTTTCGTCCTGATCAAGAGTTGTTTTGATATCATTCTTGATCTTTTTAGGCCGACCCCTCCCTCGTTTTACTCGAGACGGACCTGCACATGCCTGATCTTGTTTTTGAACCAGACCGTTTTTTATATTTGTGTTCAATCCATTTCGAGAGAACAAATAAGGAGTGCCATGAAGCCTTTTTTGAACTTCATTCAACTCGTTTTTCGCAGCCTCATACGCCCGCGTCTTCTCCGACAAAGTTTTCAATAACTCAATAATATCATTTGATCCCATTCTATTTCATAAACAAAGAACAATATGAACAAAAGTATCTACCTATATCCATCTATCATAGTAAAAATATATCAATTTTATTATGATGTTCAAAAACTTTCACTCGATACTACACCAAGGTCTGCCGTTTTAGTCAAGTTTCATTATAATTCTGGGGTTTATTTTGTTTGCCAAGATGTCTTCTGGGTCGTAGACGTTTTTGTTCGCATCAACGTAGTATACGATCCCTTTAATCTCTTGGATCCAAACTTCCACCTTTTTGTTCGTAACAACCGTTTCGTCGGTTTCATTCACACATCCATGCGGGCGACCTTTGATATGTGTTCCACAATACCCTTCGCCCTCTTTTTTCCTACGCGTACATTGTTCTCCGTTTGCACGTTTGGCAACACATCGGTCAAACAATGGAACCACATTTTTGATTCGTTTTCTTTTCGTACCATCGTCTCCGCCACTTAGATTGAATGAGTTGAACGTCATCAGTAGTTCCATCACATCTGAATGATACGCATCAATGTCGTTGATCCCGCCGCGTCGTTTGTAATCTCCTAGCCGTGACTGGACTGACATTTTGAGAGAATGAAGATATGCGTCGGCCTTTTTAAGACCAGTTCCTGATTGACTTTGCAGTTCCATGATATACGTTGAATGTTGATACTATATATGTATGTTGTTTATTACATTTATTAATCAATTTTTTGAATTAATAAATTTAATTAAATTAAATTAACTTAAATTAAATTAATTTAATTTATACCAATTACATCATTGCACCATCTTCATCAGGGTCGGAAGCGTCAGGTATTACTGTAAAAACTACGTTATTATTGTCATTTACATTTGCGTTTGCATCATCGACCTGATTCTGATTTATGATAGCGTTTATCTCTGAACTTGGTGTATACGTTCCTGTATTTGGATTTGAATTTGTATTCAAAGGGACATAATTTGCTGCTGGGCGTGGCGATGGTCCATTCGATCGAATTATATTTGAATTTTGCCGCTGTAACTGCTGTAGTTGATGTAATTGGTCCTGAGATACAGGTTGTAATAGCTGTGGTAGTGGTAGTACCGGCACCGGTGGAGTTGGAATTGGAGTTGGTACAGTTGCATCTGAGTAATTTTGAACAAGGTGTTGGATAGGATATGAGTTTAACTCGGTTGGGTTTCTAAAAACTAAACTGGCAGACACTGTACTACCGTTGCCATTATTGCCACTAGAATTCATTAATTGTTGTCCAAATGCATCCACTTTAACTGGCAGTCCATCCACCAAACCACGTCTTGAATTATTTTGAAACCCGCCGTCTTCTTCATACCCATCGATAGACCCAGACTCCGACCTTGGTCTTGAATGCAGTACATCTTCGCCAGAATCAGTGTCGTTTACAACAACCTCGGTGAGACCGTTTACAAAGTTGGGTTTTTTCACGGTAGTGTATTTACCATATCGTTCATTATACGCATTAATGATATCTTGATCGATAAGAGGACTTATATCCTGTAAATTTTTTATGTCGGTTTTAATAACAGTCATCATGTCCTTGGCGGTTTGTCGTTGCGGGCGTTTAAGTGCCAATTCAATCTGTATTTTCTTATGAATTTGCTGGTACTGTAAGGAACAAAGTCGGTGCGACTCTGAGCGCTTTCCAAGCTGGAAGTAGGTGTCAATCGACTTTATAATTCCAACAAAAATACTTCCTATACCCAATATAATATTCATTTTTTCATATCCGATATCAATACCTGTAGCAAAACCAATCGCACTAGATAAAATGATCACAGGAATGTTAATATAATTTGATAAACGATTGTATTTTTCATAGGATGCCCGGTGTAAAATTCCGAGAGATTCGCACTCTTCTGCATTGTCTTTCAGTAAATACTCCAGGTCCTTATTATAGTCAATCATGTGATGTGGATGTTGTTGTCTTGTTGGTTTATTTGCATCTGCATCAGATTTTTTTACACCTCTAGACCCGCGTGTTCCAGATAAAATTTTATCGCTTACCGCACTTGCAGTATTCTCAATCATATGGCTAAAATTTAGTTTATGTTATACACTATCCAAATACTATATTATAATTTTACAACATTCATATTCATTCATTCATTCATTCATTCTCTTTTTTTGGATCGGGCTTCAAAATGTTCGGAAGAGAATCTGGAAGCGCGACTAAAAATATGCCCAGCACAACAAACCATATAAGGTAGGTTATATAAAGACCCATATCCATTCCTACTGCACGTAACATCATGTGCATAATATAAGCAATCGCAACAATAATAATAAGCTTCACAAATCCATTCATTTTGCTAATATGTTGTTATGTTGTTATGTTATTAATTTGTTAATATTTTACTTACTGTAATAACATAATATTTAATTCACTTTATTCTAACGACTGCGTTTTTCTTGAAAAGTAATTCTATATCAGCCGGAACCGTCGCCGGGTCAAGCTCGTGATACGACAATGCATTAAATCTGTGCGGATCTGCTATACTGAACACGGGGGCCATATCCTTGTGTCTAGCCCATTTTTGTTGTTGTTTTGGTTTTGAAAGTTTATATTTGCCATGATATACCGAATTATAACCGGCTCCAGGCCATTTTATTTCTCTCATCATGTGTGCAATGTTTATCGATGTATGATTGGTCGATCCGTTGGTATCAAACATGACCGTTTTCATTTTACCCAGAAACACGATATATCTAAACATATAATACTTGTCGCGTTTATTTTTAACGTATTGGTTCGTTTCATCGTCGTACGTGTAACACGCTCCGCGCATCGCATTGCAAAAATCGTAAAGGTAGTAGTACGACCCGTGAATAAATAGTTCATTTATATTGGTTTCTGCGTGGTTTTTCTTACGCGCGGTTGAAACGTTATTGTCATCGACATTTTTTCTAGGCCCAAATGCGGCCATTTCATCCAGTGATATGTGTTCAGGCAGCCCTTTATAAAGAACATGCGGCGTTTCATAAATTACGCCTTTTTCATTCATCAAAAATAATGCGGATGGTTCGGATTTGAAAAGTGCAGTCACATTGTATCCTATTGTTCTTGTTCTATACATAATGCATTTTGTATTAAAAATCTCATGAACGCATGTCCACCACCACTCGCAGTTGAATGCCAGTTTTATTGGACGGGCGTCCTCGTCCGGATAACTAGTATCTTGATAAATTAAGTACAATGACCCGTCGGGCGACTCGTCATCAAATGAACCTGAATCCGAATAAGAACTGCTGCTGCTATCGCTACCATCGCTACCGTCATCACTACTGTGATTATCGTTATCTTCTTTATCTTTATCTTTATTTTTATTTTTATTTTTATTATTCTTAGCTCGTGGACGCTTTCCGCCATCCATATCCTTATCCGCAATACCGCTATCCCAATAACCTGACTGGGGGTGTATGGTGTGCGACGACGCGTGTGGTTTATAATGATAAACCCCTTTGAATTCAATCGTATCGGTATCGGCGCCTACCATAACAATATCATTTGCACGTTTCATGCAACTCGACATCATAAAATCGGAAGAATTTGAATCACTTGATGTGAATCTATGTGTAAACGTAGGAAATGCGAGCTTATTTTTTTTAGAATCGAGTTTTAATTTGAATTGAAGATATGGAAACGTATGACTTCCTTTGCATATGCGATACATGCAAACATTCACAGTGCACAATTTGGACCCCGGTTCAAACGTATCGGGCAACCCAGATGCGTCTAATTCATCTTCAAACGGATAGCTATATTTATAATAATCTATATGCCGATCGTTTATACTGTTAATGCTGTCGCTGTTACTGTTGCTATCAATAGTTGTGGATGTATACATACTTTGGAAATCATTACTGGTAAAGGTTCCTTCGTATGAGTTATTATTATTCGGACTATTCGTAGTAACGATGCTAGGAACGGATTCGGATACAATGAGAGATTCGCTATCTTTCGCTGAGGTTAGTTTTCGTATGCGCTGGATTGTATTTCGGGTGTTCGGCAACATGATCTATCTATATACTATCTATATGTATAATATGTATACTCTATCTCTTTATTTATTTATTTTTCTACGAATCGTTTCGGTGATTTTTTCCTTTCTAGCCGACATCAAACGATCCTCTAATTCCCTAACACGTGGCTCGTCATTATTAAAGTATTCCATTAACGCCTGCACCATCTGAGACTTGTTTAATGGCGTTTTCACCTTTGTACGTGAAAATAAAAGTTTACCATTATTTACATCGAAACAGTCAATTTCATTACTCTTCATAATGTTAACCAACTGTTCGGTGTGCTGGCGCCGGCTTTCTTTTTTTGTTTTTAATTCGTTTTGAAGTTGCTTAATATCGTTATCATACTGCATCCATTTTTTGATATGTGTAATCATCTCTTCTTTACTTACTGGTTGCGCGGAGGTTTCAGCCATTGAGGTTGGGGGTTGTGTACTATTTGGTTCGGTCATTTGTCTCGGTCATGATATAAATATGTATTTTTGTTTTTATATCATATCGTATTTATGTTACGCAACAATCGCTTTTCGCCCTTCACTTTTCACTTTTTGTTTTTCCTAGAACCGCGACGCCTTGATTTTTTATCTCCTAAAAGAACATACCCAAATTTACCCTTTTGAGTTCCGTATCCCGCCTTTACGAGCCGATTCTCTTTTTTTGCACTAGCATGTTTTTTAGCGGACACAATGCGACCGTGCTTATTCATAATAAAATTAGACTTAACCAGTTGTCCGTCAGTTTTATACGCAGATCCCATCCAGACCTGTTTTCTTGAACCAATCAGGTGACGATACGCTTTACCGTTCACGTGGTAGTGTCCATCCGAGCTTTTTTGAATTCTTTTCATTTAATTAATAGGGTTTGGTTTATACTTAGTCGCAACAAAAAAAAATAAAAGATAAAATAAAAAATATACAATATGTATATATTCAAGATATCTAAACCATGTCTAAAAAATATACTAAAAAAAAAGGTAGATTGTGGTAGTATTATTACTAGATGCAGTAATTGTTGAAAACCTCTTATCACAACATCCGATAATTAAATATAAGATACACTTTAATATTATATTATCGTTTTTTTATAAAACCAGATACTTTATCTACATTTATTTTTTTTTATCACATATATTATTATATTAAGCATTATATGTTACTACACAGAAGATCACCTAGAGATTTTGATAATCACCGTACGCGGTTAAGAAGTCCGCCACCTCCGGCTAACGGTATGACGGCTCCGATGCCGGATTTGATACGAGGGTCTAGAAACGGCGGTATTGTCGATAAGGCTGGCGAGTTTATTGCATCATTATCAAGCCATTCAAATTGTTTTCCTATATTTACGTCAATGTACGCTGGCCCAAGTGGCGAACTTAATTCAGCCGGACAACAACTTTTAGAAGATGATTATCGTGGTATAACGAAAGATGATCTATCCGGATCCGGATTTACTTTAACCGATAAGTGGGAAGTCAATGTAGATCTATCTGTCACAGGCTCCAAACATAATTTAGTACGTAAGGAAATAGTTAAGAATATTGGTCATGCACTAGTATTTTTAATTGGAATAAAAACCCCACACGCTATAATTGTTATAAGAACCCCTGATGGTAAAAATTATTCGTGTGGGTTCGGGTATTTAGGACACATAAGCCCTGGCGAGACTCCAAAACTTAGTAAAATTCATTCGGTTGCTTCAAAAGTATTATCAGAAAAGATTAGTCACACAGTTGAGCCATTAAGAGGTGCAATATATACTGCAGATTATTTGACGCCCGATAGGACGCGTGAAGCGAAAATTATATGGGTTGGAATATTAACTCAATCCATTGTAGATAAACTAAACGAAACTTTAGCCACCGGACGTAATCTCAGGCTTGACGGAGCATATGGAGATATTTCTACTACATTTAGATGTAAAGATTGCGAAACTCGGACAGTCGCACCTTATAAGAGCCCTGTTTGTATGTCGTGCAAAGGTAAAAATATGGAAAGAAAAAGCGGAAAAAATATTATATCAATATTAGAAATGAAATTAAGTGTTAATAGTATATATTTAGAAGCGAGTGCATTTGTTAAAGGTGCATATTATAATTGTATTGAATGGGCAAAATTCATTCTGGATATTCCACATTTAAACTGTGGCTTCAAAGGCAACCCAAATAATTGTCTAAATGTTACAGAAGATGAAATTGGTGATATTATGACCGAGTATGAGAAAGGTGATATAGGACTACTATCAGTTATTATACAGAGGATTCAAGATAGACTTTCTAAAAAGGGACTTATGACAAAAATACGTAATTGTCTTGGTTGCTCCGGAGGAAAACGCCGAAAAATAAACAAAAAATATACGAAACGATCGCGATTACATAGTAGACGACGACGTTCAATTAAAAAAAAAATCAAATAAAATAAATAGAATAGGAAAACCGCAAGTTCATTCAGCCCGTTCTTGAAGAGTTCATAAATTATCCATTTCAGCATGATAAAAAAAGTAGAAAAACACATAGGTAACATTAATTAACATTAATTGCCATTGCAAATATGATTTTATGAATCACATTTACAAAATGGTCGTCGAAACTCACGGTCTAAAACCCGTAAACGACATTTGACAAATAAGAGAAGGGGTAACCGGCGTAGGAATCGAACCCATCATTAAAATTCAATAACAACTCAATAATGTAAAAATAAAAACAATACATTTACATTATTATTTTTATTTTTCATATTTTTCGTGTTTTCGTTTACGATCAACACGCGTTTATAATTTCAATTTCATTTCGCATCAACTGATCTCTGTCAAAGTCGTCTCCATCCATTGGAGCAATTGCCTGCTGTCCGTCTACCATTACATTGCTTTCAGTTTGTTTATGAATATCGTCTTCAAACGCTTCAACGCTCATATTAGGATCGCCACCCCCTTCAGCAAGTCGCGCATTTCGTGCATCTCGCTCGCGTTCATCGAAGTCTTTATCGTACTTGCGATACCCGACTTGCGCGCCAACGCTGTATTCTCCAATTCGCAAATTCAACATTGTCTTTTTAATTTGAAACGCGTCGGTTTTAGTGCTTGCACTTGTCATGTAAAACGCGTATCTCATATCTTCGGTTTCTTTACGTCTTATTCCCGCCATGATTTCTCTCATTTCAACACTTGACACCGAGTTGTGCGATTTCATTTTAATTACATTTCCCATTACAGCGATCAACAACTCTCGACGTTTTGCGCGAGGTGCAATACCGTCGCTTAAAAATACAAGGTCGTCCCGTAAAACACCGCTATCAATATTTCCTATAAAACTTAAATCGGCTTCTTCTCTTTCGCTTTCTCTTTGTCTTGCCATAAATACGGACCCGGACCCGGATCCGCCCGACTCGTCGCCGATATATAATTCAATCGTTTTATAAAACAAATACGTGTATAATTTTTTCACCAGGTCGACATTTAACTTGTTGCGACCGTCCAATGCAAACGGTATTGTGTTTACAAGTTGCAGTATCATGTATCCCGCATTTTTATGAACACTTCCCGTATCCATGGTTCGCATGTGTCGCATTATTTCATGATCGCCTCTGAACATGGAGAGACCTGTATACTGAACATCGATGCATGTGGAGATATCGGTATTATGCGCCGTTCCAAATTTCCAGTGTTTGGATGAAACATACTTATCTTTATCGTTTCCAATTTCCGAGGTTATCAGCAACCCTGGAACCGTTTGTAGCATGAACCGAACCGCGTTTTTGATAAAGGCGATAAATCGAAGAATCGCGGGACCCGATTCATCTCGCGAATGATGCAACGTTCGTTTATTTTCATACATTTCATCTCCTTCATATCGATCCAGTAACTCAATGAACTCCATGACTTGTTCCGGCGATGATGCTGCGTTGCGTTTATCCTTTCCAGTTCGTCGTTCCAACCCGGCAGCGGACCGTTTATCTTCTACGATGCTAGCTCGAATTTCGGTTCTAGACGCTTCGCATGCATTCGATAGCATTTCCAGAATAGACTCTTGCAACCTACTTATTTCTTCCATTTCTACCGAGTCAACTATCTCGTACAGTCCGCTCCGTATGTCTTCGCTAAATATATTCAATTCGGGTATTAACTCTGTAAGCGTGTACTTGAACGGGTCGTATATGTCCAACTCTTTTATACTCGATGGCGCGGCGTCAAGCATGGACACGCGGTTCACCGTTTCCAATACTTCACCAAACCGGTCTTCCATATTCGATGTTTTAAGTTTAGCCATTTTATCCGCGAACTCGGCACGCGGATCATAATTTTCAGGCACTTGACCCCGCAGCGACTCAAGTTTAGGATGAATGTATGCATTTGGATAATCGAGCTTGAAGAAGTGAATGAACCCGCGAATGATTGTTTCGGCTGAATACGGGTATGAAGCCGCAGCCGCGGCCGATTTTGAAAACGGATCGTTTGCGCTTGCGCTCAACTCTAAAATGGAGGATTTCGCCAAACTGGGATCAATTGACAGTATGTAGGATTTGCTTGACCGGTTCACCATTGCCAGTTCCTTTCCCAATCTCTCAATTTGCCAGTTGAATTCTCGAATATTGCCGTTTGCGTGCGTTATAAAGTACTCCAATACAGTGGCCGCGCTCTTATTTTCAGGGTTAGATGACGCCGGGTTTACTAGTACCATATCATCACAACACGCGTTCTCGGTCGCAGGTCGATGATCGTCCGTGAACAAAATGAGAGAAAGTTTACCACCACCGCCAGTTTTTATCCAGTCCTGGATCATGTTTTGAATATATAATGAATAGTGCATAATTTTAGAATGCAATACATCCATTTGTTCGTGCTGGCTATGACTACCGTTTTTAAGCGCCTTTAAAATCGATTCTTGCATTTCTCTAGTAACCGGGCTGGGTGCGCGTACTTTTAATGAGTAAGGTAGAGGTAGAAACTGTGTCCATTTTTGTACGCGATCTTCGGCATTTTGTTGTTGTTCCAATCGTTGTGATTCTCTCATCATTTCTTGTTGCAAGTAACTGCGCTTGTCCGTTAGCATTTTGTCCAAATGGCCATCGGTTTCATCATTCAGTATTTTTTTAAGGAAGACTGTTATGTCAGTTACATACCGTTCTACTTTAAAACTGAGTACGGGTATCCATACGTCTTTAGATGCATCCTTTACTCCGGTTGCGATGCATGCAATATATTCGATACACTTATCACCACCCCCGTCGCTATCTAAAGGGAATCCTTGAAACGTCGTTTTACAATTTCGAAACGTTTTTGACGGACGTATGTCTGGTATGGCGCTCTGTATAACAACTATAATATGCGCCAGCGTTGTCATAACCAATACGCGGTCGCGATACGATTCGTAAGACGGATATTTCTTTTTTTGAGAATTATCGGCAATGTATTCTTTTTCTGACTGGAAAAGGCTGTCATTTAATTTTGATATTGTATGAACCACGCTGGTTATAATGCGTTGACGCAATCCATTACGATCGGGAGCTATTCCCAGCCCCAACTTTAAAACTGGCGTAACAACGTCGTTAATTTTATGAGCACTGCTGTTTTCAAATTTCGAGTTGATGCGTTGAATGTATGCCTGTTCTTGCAACCGGCTATCGTCGTCGACGCGACGGCTGTCTTTTGCTGCCGCGCCACCTAGTAGAATATCATCATCGTCATCCATTGAAATCACGGAGTGTGATTTAATCTTAAACCCCTGCTCGTCAATACCTTCGTACGTGCTAAATGCGAGCGGCATAATGACAAGTCCACTTTTACATTTTTTCCCGTCGACCCATACCGCACCTTCGATGACGCCGTACTCTCGGCAAATACGGTCCATGACGTTAATATAAGACAACTCGCCGATTGAATCATTTACATACGCGGTTGCTTTTTCCAGTAACCAGGCGGGCATGATTTTTGCACCGCTGTCTTTGCAATACAACCACTCACAAGATTCGGTTTCGATTGCAGATTCAGATTCAATAGCTGCGGCGTCTTCTTCGGCCGAGGAATGTTCCGTCGGGACTGGAGTTCCAACGCACGGTCGATTAGCCTTTCGGGTATAATTTTGCGCGAATGAAATAATAAGTTCCTGCATACGAGGAAACGATCCATTTCCAAGATAAGCATTTAAAATATCTCGATGCGGCGAAATCGCCATATTTGCAATGCTGGTACTAGCAGCGGCGTCATGACGCGCCTTTGCATCTTGACCCAACCGGTACTGTTTGTTCATCGCGTCCATTTGTTTTTTGATTTGGATAACCATTTCTGCGCCGAGGCGGTAGTAATAATACTCTAACTTTTCGGAAAAAACTTTTTGAAATTCGTCTTGTTTTGTTTCAATAATGCCATCAAATTCGTGCGTGATCTTTGAAATAAGATTGGCTTTGGCGAGAGATGTCACTACCGTACTGCTTTCGGCGGTTATACCCGTATCCGTTGATAAACAATTGTTCTTCATAACAATCGCGCCCGGAACAATATTTCCGAAAAAATCCATGTTTTCGGGAGTAATTGACGTCGGGATCGTATCGTCTAGTTCCCACGTTCCGTTGGATCGCAGTTTATAGTACCGGTATTCTTTCGAGACTCCTCCCTCTCCCTCTTCGGGGTCTGGCTTGGGATCGTATGCATCCATGTTCAGTGTCGAATCCTCGCCAGTCGCTTCTCCAGGCAATGAAACGGGTCCTGAAAATTCAACAACCGCCCGGTCTTTTGATCCGGCACGAATTGGCCTTCGCCCGGCGATCATCGAGTCTACTTCAAACGCGCATTCAATCACATTCATTTTTTGTTTTCGTTTTGTCTGCTGCATGTGTTGAAATTTATCAATCAAAAATGCTTTAAAAACATCTTCGGGCATTTTGCGGCGTTCTTTTTCATATTTCCGGATAAACTCATAATCGGTCGAGTCATATGCGACATCATATGAAATGGGAACGTGCGGGCTTGCTTCATTATCAGCGTTTAGGTCCCCCATGTTTTCATACCGTTTGGCAAGAATAAACTTACCATTTTTGGGTTCTTTATTCGCGGTTTTCACGTCGGTTGCATCTTTTACGGCATTGACAATACCGGCGGCTTTTTCCGCTTCGCTTACGAAATGATCTATAACCCCGGTTACATTTACACCGTACAAGTTGTCACTGGTCATGTTAAGCTGTATTACCTCATTCATTAAACAACGCCCGAAATCAACAAAAAACATTCGACTTAGTACCTCCGAAGTTGAGAGAATTTTCTGCTGGTCGCTACCCTTTACCATCCACTCCTTTATGGGATATTTCGATACAACGGTTGTATCGAACACCGAATGCGACGACGACCCGTCTTTTTCCTTTTTAGATTTAGATGACGCTTCAAGCACCTTTCCAGATTTGGCGGTTTTGGGATCGGTCAACAGCGCATATAGCGCGTTCAACGTTGGTCCGTTCCCGGTACCAAAACCCGGATATGCAAACGACTCATACGCTTCGTACTTGCGCTTCATAAACTTCATTGTCGATTTAAAAACTTTAACATGTTCTCGAATAAATGCGCTGAAAATTGAAAACGTTTGTTGAGTTATATGCTCGGGCTGAATGAAAAATGGAGATAAACTCTTTATAAGAATGTGCGGAGACAGCGCGGTATAATAATTTTTGTAATACGACATTACCTTGTTTGCCAACTCTTCGGTAAATGGAATCATATTATACAACGCGGCCCGATTAAACTTCTTCGAAAAATACATTTCGGTTTGCATCGTGTTTGCAAACCGCTCATGGTACGGCACCAAGTCTTTCTCCGACTCACCAGGTCGTAAATCAACGCTATGGGTTTTAAACATTGATGCGCACGCTCTTTCGGTTCGTTCATCGCGACCGCTACCGCTACTGCCACCGCTATCGCCAAATGATCCCGATCCTAATGACCACCAATGATACGACGACGTTCCCAGTGGATCGCTTGATTCAACTATAAGGCGAGCGTTGGTTTTATCCATGATGGATGACCCTGGGGATTTAAGCGAACTATAGGATACAAACGGATACGGTCGTACCATAAATCCCGCCGGATACTCGGGAACGCTGTCTCCTCCTATGTACCTGCACATATTGAAACATGTCGTTTTGTTTTTATTAAATGCAGGAACCTGCATGCTTTTTATATTTGAACCAGTTGAAAAGCATTGAAGCGATGCCGATTTAAAAAGTGACTTATACAAGGTCGTTGTATCGTCGCTTATCGAGTACGGGGTTGTATTCATACGTATACTATTTAAATATGTTGAATAATACGACTTTCCGGTATAATATTGTTCGTATTCGGCTAGGTCTTTTATAATGCGATCCACAACATTGACTACGTCGACATCCGACGAATTTTCGAAATTAGTCTCTTCGCCAGCATCCACACAATAAATAGTGCGTTTTTGCACATAAATCGGCATTAACCAATCATTCGTAAAATTAATTTCCATTCCATCCGTCCGAAGACCGTCTACTAAAAGTGCGTGCATCATAGGCTTATACCCGTCTCCATAGTACGGTCGACGAACAAGATTACCGTGGTCGGCTTGAACCGAATATGTTTCGCGTAACTGGGTGTACCGCTCAATCATACGGCCGTATTCTTTCGTTGAAGCCAGATGGTGGCTTTTTGAGGTGGGAGCCATGTCGATGAGTGCTTCCAGAAGTTGTTGCTGCTGCTCTTCTAAACTGTAGTACCTCGATATTTCTTTGATAAACACAACCGGACTAGCATCATCCTCGCCTGCCGATCCAAACGTAATTGCTATCCGATCTCCTTCATCGATCAAAATCTTTTGCGCGGGACTACCGTCAATGGGTCCTGGAGGTGATTTTTGAAACTCTAAATTTACCTTTGCATACTGCGATCGCGACGCTTCATCTTGTTCTTGTTCTTCATTATCACCATCATCTTCTTTTCGAGCCTCTATTTCTTGTTGCTCTTCTTCTCTCGCTTGGTCTATTTTTTCACGCTGTTTTTGCTGTGCAAGCTCCTCTTGTTCTTTTACAAGCGATCTGGGTTTGTTACATACTTTAATACTACGAATATGCAGATCTTCCGAAAGACCTTTGAAACCAAAATCAATATAAATGAAAGGCGCATCGCGACCTTCTTGTTCTTGTTCTTGTTGGTCAGCGTATACCGAAATTCCAATACAATCGGTATCATCGGGAAGCGATATTATTTCACCATACACCATCAAGGTAACGTCATCTTTTTCAGTAACGTATTCGATTTCAATCCATTTCCCCGGAACAAGTCCCCTCTGTCGGGCATACCCTTGCTCTTTTTCATTACGATACAGTAATTCAATCGACTCAATCTGAAGCTCCGATGGGAACCGCCCGTTTGTTAATTCCAAAGTAAGAACTGGAGTCGGGTTTTGAAATGTAGAGGTTGCATCAGATGCCGTCGTTCGCATATCCGCGATTAAGCGTATGCTGATTTCGTCGATGTAATCAATAAAGTATATATTTTTGTTTATCTGTGATGATGCTACAAGTCGAATAATATCACCGCGCATCAATTCAACTATGGACCGCCTTTTACGGCGACGACTGGAACGCGCCTGTTCTGCCATTTATTGTTTGATGTTTATTTATGAATATATACTAATATGTACTAGTATTAAATTATTAAATTATTAATTACTTATACGTATTTTATTTCAAATTGAAATTTGAAATAACCCTTTATTTTATTTATTTCATTCATTCATTTTTCATTTTAATTTTCATTTTCATTTTCATTTTCTTGATGATCCTGATTTTCATTTTGATTTTTTTTCGACTTCCATTGTGTAAGATGTCGTTTACATAGAAACATCGCGTTACCTGTACCGCTGTCCGAACCTGATATGTAGTGAATGTTTGTAGATGACGTACATGCGGTATGTTTATTTTTAGAAGCTGAAACTGATACATGCTGACATTTTACGTTGCCCAAACTACACAATTTAATTGGAGAATTTATACCGTGAATCCGTTTTTCATTTACGATATATGGTAACAGTGAATTGGAATGAATTGTTCTGCAGTAAGGGCACTTTATTTTATCCTTACCAATCGGAGTGTTGTATTTGTTATTTACAAACGCTGGATTTGTTTTTTGATATAATGTTTCCGTGTATAGTGGAAAAAAATTAAACTTATGCCCGCACGGAAGCTCGATATATCCACATTCGAGTGGACGGTTTGTTAATAAACAAGTATCCAACGATGACTGCGCATTCGATTCTTCAAGTAACAGTTCTTTGTAAAAATTAATACCGCCTTCAATTTTGTACATTTGAAATAGATGAATGGGAATGGGATCACTTAAGTCGAATTAATAATTAAGTTCCATCGGTATAGGTTTATATCAGTTACAAAAAATATATTATAACATTATAACATTATAACATTATAACACTATAAACAAGGTTTAATTAGAATGACTACAAAAGCAGTATGGGGGCCGTGTGTTTGGTACTTGTTTCATACCATGGCTCATCATATCAAAGAAGATCACCCTAAATTTGAAACTATAAAAAACGAATTTATTTCATTTTCATTTCGTATAGCGACAAACTTGCCTTGTCCCGAATGTTCTCAACACGCGACTGCATACTTAAGTAAAATAAATCCCAAAATGATAAGAACAAAGGCGGATTTGAAGATGCTCTATATCAACTTCCACAACGTGGTAAACGTACGAAAGGGTAAACCAGTATTTTCACTGGAAGACGCTGATGCAAAGTATAAGAACGCAAACGTAAAATTGATTATCGAATACTTTTTTCAAATTTACGGAAAAAAAACAGTAAATGTCAAACTGATGGTAAACAACTTCCACAAGGACATTTTATTAAGCGAATTCAAAGCATGGATTACCCAAAATATAAGTGTTTTTATTTAATTTTTAATTTTATGTAAAAAAAATAAATTATACATGAACTATATAATAAACATAAACATAACCAAAAGAAAATGCAAAAACGTTACGCAAAAAATAAATCTTTACGATTAAAGAAAAAAATAACACGACGAGGGGGGGCAGGAGGAGCAGGGGCAGCGGGTAAAACGAAGAAAAAATCATCGTCGAGGTCGTCGTCCCCAAAAGAGTTGTGTAAATTCAGTCTTATGTGCAAAAATGGAGACTACTATGCAAGCGACTTCATATATACTTCAGAGGCTAGTGCAAGAGCTGCCGCCAAAAAATACGCGGCTACTAGAGGCGGCGTTGACCATGTTAGTCTCGCGTGTTCAAGATCGTCGTCAAGATCGTCGTCAAGATCGTCGTCAAGATCGTCGTCGCCAGAAAATATGTTGTGTAAATTCAGTCTTATGTGCAAAAATAGAGACTACTATGAAAGCGACTTCATATATAATTCAGAGGATAGTGCAAGAGCTGCCGCCAAAGAATATGCGGCTACTAGAGGCGGTGTTGACCATGTTAGTCTCGCGTGCGCATAAAAAAATGGCAACAAACCCACCGTTGCCTGCTGTATGCTTGTTATCTTAGCTATCGCTGTTACGAATTCTTAATAATTTAAAATGATCTGTCGTAATGATGACCTGACCGAGTACGAAGACCGCCCCTCGGAAGTGCATCAGCCGCCGCAGTGCGAAATGACTGAATGTACTCATCATTTGGGTGAGCGGCATGGCTGCGCAGGCGACTGGTAGTGACGATTGGACCAAGCGATTCAAGATCTTTGAGCGCTTCTCTTACTCTTCTTTCATACTTTTGCTGACGCTTCGATGAGATCGCTGGCTCCGTGTCGAGATGATTTGCCGCTGACTGGACTTGATTTTGTCTCGATTGTGTTTGGGTTGAACGACGCGACGTACCGATGATTGGTCCGAGACCCTTCAGCTCCTGACGACCGGGTTTAGTTGAATTGGAATTATTGGCACTGGCACTTGGCATTGGAATAGATTTGACTGTTGTTGTTGTTGTTGTTGTTGTTGTTTGAACTACTATGATATGAAGTGTAGAATTAAATCATATATCAATTTTTTTTCATTTTTAAATAAAATTGTCATTGTTTTGTTTATTTTATAATATTATTGTTATTATGTTATTATTTATTCTATAAGCACATGTGAATATGTCGAAAAAAGACGATCGATTTATGAGAATGGCATGTAACATTGGCCTAGAATCGACCATTAATATACGCCACGGTTGCGTTGCAGTATTGAATGGTAAGGTCGTCGCGCAAGGGTTCAATAATGAACGCTGTTTTTCAAGCGACGGCCTTATTCGAGAAACGTGGTGTTGTCATGCAGAAATAGACACAATACGCAAACTGTTGTACAGCGTTATTGGGCCCAAAACAAAAAATATAAACAGGGACAATACAAGATCAACTCGCCAATGGTATAAAATTCTTTCAAAGGTTACCCTCTATATCGCCAGATTACCTACTAGCTCAAAGGACGATTGCGGCAACGAGTCAAGTAGTTCGGCTCCATGTGTCAGTTGCATGTTGACTCTGCGCAGTCTTGGAATAAAACAAATTGCATACATTTCAAAAAATAGTGAATTTGTGAAATGTAAACCGTCAGAATATCATCACACGCACATTACAGCAGGAGACCGTTCAATATGTAAAAAGTATCAAATGAAATACATGCCGGATCCAGATTTTGTAAAAATAATTCATTAAGATCTATACGAGTCCTTCACTTGCGACAAGTATTTTTTCCAATATTGTAACTTTAATTTTTTCCATTTATATTCATTCCATTTGAAATGGTTTAATGTTAAACTTGAAACATATGTTTGCTACAGTTCAGTGCAAAAAACACCAAGGGTTATTATACCTTTTACACGAAGAATCATGCAAAAAGCGCTCCGCGTTCTATGGCCTCAAAATATCGTAACAATTCGGGGTGATAGGAGAGCGCTTTTGTTAGCATTTGCGTGCAAAAAACACCGCGTTCTATGCGTTCTATGTTTTTTAGAACGCGGTCCAAAAGTTCGGTTTTTGGGGGGAATGTTCTAAAAAAGTGAAAAAAGTGATTTTCCTAGAAAACGCTCTCATTTTCGAAAAAAAAGTTTATAGTTTGTTACGATAAAAAAAAAACTTTTTTTCTGAAACTTTTTCGGGAGTTTGAATTTTGGACATACTTTTTTATGTCCATTTTTGACTTTCTCAAAAAAGTTTTGGAAAAATGGATTTTTTGGTTTTTGGATTTCATGGATTTTGTTCTATGAAATATGAAATATGAAATATGAAATATGAAATATGAAATATGAAATATGAAATATGAAATATGAAATATGAAATATGAAATATGAAATATGAAATATGAAATATGAAATATGAAATATGAAATATGAAATATGAAATATGAAATATGAAATATTAAAAAAGGTTTAAAGGTACGGTTATAATATTAAATGTATCATTAAAATGAATTATATTTACTTTGACAATGAGGCCGACCTTGAACAACGCGTTGAGGAGTTTAAGCAAAATATTTCAAAAGTAATTTCGGATGAAGAAATAGATAAATGGACTTGGTCTGGTTGTGACGGTGACGAGAGTTATGGTATTCAATATTCGTGCCCGGTTGAAGAAAGTTTGAATATTGAAATACTAAAAATGACAAAAAATCAAAACAAACAATGGGTTGATAACGTATCAAATACGATTGCATGCGCCATAAGAGCAATCGCCTTTTCGATTAGCTGTATGGATAAATTCGGGCCTAATTTTCAAAAGAATTTTAAAAATAGAGAAATTTGTAATATTATGATTGTAAAAATGATTATTGGTATTTTATTCAATGATGATGATGCGGGCGAATCTGACGGAACAGAATACGCACAATTATACAAGATGGTAAAATTCAGGTGCTGTGAAGGGGATGGCCGTTATTGCAATTGCGAATGAAAAAAATGATCGTAATACGTGTCTGCAGCATTTTTGGGTTCGTTTTACACCCTTAAATATATGTAAAGTGTATCATTTCAAATCTTCAAGGGGTGTAAAATCAGAATTTATTCCTTGGAGGTTCGCCTGCTCCACCTGGAGCGCCCTTATAACTTCCAAACTCATTGAGCTGTATTACGCCCCAAAAACGCGTTCCGCGATGTTTTGAAATTTGAAGTTTTTGCGAATATTGCATGTTCGTAGATATACCCGATGCAGCATTCCGTGCTAATATAGAAGACTTGTTATCTAGAAGTTTACACACATACTTGGGTTTGTTGTTATTTTTATCCTTGATAAGCGATTGCTGGCCTGATGTAGTTGTTACACGACCTGGGATAGTATTGATCCCACCGGTTCCTGATCCTGGTGCACAGTTAGACATTTTGAGTTTTAGAAGTTAGTGTATAAATATTATTGTGTATATACCAATACATATATATAATAATATCAGGCTAATATGCCATGTGTCGCATATAAACGAAAAAAAAAATTGATTCTTTAATGCGCAGACTTTAAGTATAAAATCAGACAACATCCCACAAGTCAAATCAACCAAAATGAGCGGAAACGGAAACGAAATGAACGACAGCCAATTTTATGACGACGATACTGTATACTCTGTACATCCCGGCAGCGGCGACTATTCAGGCGAATTCCAACCTGATCCTATTTCTTCTACTCCAGTCAATCCAGTCTCTCCCGCTTCGGCGCCGACTCCAATCGAAGATGACCGTCCAGACACCAGCGTCAAGGCGTGCAAAAATGTTCGCGTGGTCTTTGTACATGACCTCAGCGGATCGATGGAGCAGCACATTCGTACTGTATCTACAGGGACAAACGAGTTCATCCAGGACCTGCAAATGCGCTACGAGGAGCCCTGTGACTACAATGCCCAGTTCCTGTTAATTACATTTTCGGGCGACAACATTACGGTCGGAGAATGGCGAAATATCGTGGGGCATCCACTCTATACGCCCGGCAGTTTCAAGTGTCATGGGTCTACCCCTCTTTGGGATGCATGCGACATTGGACTCGACAAAATCATCCGCGACTGCCAAGATGTCACTGCATGTATGTATACGTTCACCGACGGCGATGACAACAATTCAAAAAGAGCGACCCGAGAAACGATTCGCACCAAGGTGGCCTCCCTGGATCCAGCCAAGCACACCATGCTGTTCATTGGATCCGACCCAATGTCTCGTCGAAATGCAGACGACATCGGTCTTGACCGTCAAAGGTCGCTGAATCCGACATCAGATGATACCCCAACAGCAATCCGCGCGTGCACAAACACAATCGCCAGGTGTGTTACTGGTGAAACACAGACTCCGGAATTCAATGACAATGATATCCACATGTCTGAAGGACACCGTTAAAAATAAAAATCTCCAGGAAACAGGAAACAGAACCAGGTAAACTAATACATATTTTTTTATTTGTTCATCTTAATTTTTATATTTGTATATAAACTTTATAAAATAAAATAATTATTATTTCATTTTAGTATTATATCGTGAATTAAAATAGTAGTAACTTATAATATTACTAACTATTCAATGACGACGACCTTGAATGCACGTAAATATAAATTGGTACTTATAGACCATCGTGTTTCAGATATTGACTGCTTAATTAATTCTACAAACGACGATACATATTGTTTAGTATTCAATTATTTCCATGACACGCAAGATACGATTCTCTCGAAAATACGTTTCTTAAGTGGTACGAATACCTATATGTCGGATAATTTTTACTATGAAGAGCCGATTCCACCGACTCAAATGGATGCGTCGGGTAATTATTGCACGCCGTGTGAAGGAGGCATGGGCCAGCAGCTGTCGGTTACCGCCCCATTAGATGGATTCTATATGTCGTCATTTCAGTTACTTCCATCAACACTTTATGCGGAGCATTTGGAATATATTATGAATAATCCTCAGCAAGATATATCAGGCAATACGGACATATCTGGGAATGTAACAACTACTAGCAGTTGCTGGCCATTTTATCCCGAAAGTACGCACATCAGGAAATCACCGGTATTTTTTCAAAGGGCGAAACTTCAGAATATAGAAACAGCGCCGGAATCAGGAGCACAAGAAACAGCAGCACAAGAAACAGCAACGCCGGAGTCAGCAGCACAAGAAACAGCAACGCCGGAATCAGTAGATTCTAGTGCGAATGATATAACAGCTAATAATACTTCAACCGAAGATAATCAAATAAATATAGTTAGTGTTAGTGTTAATAAATACGTTGCAAGACCGTTAGTGTATATAAATCATTTGGATGAATTATATGAACTGGCCAAAGAATCAAAAGAAGCATCGTTATCGTCATCTCCGATCGTGTTTGATTCGGTCTGCATTATACAGCACTCGAATATAGAGGATTATGGATATAAGCTTGTTCATAGCGAATCCATAAATTCCGTAGTAAAAGACGTAAAAGAAACAGATCCAAACTTAGAATCTTGGTCATCGTTTGTGAATTTTATCCAGAATCTCAAGACAATATATGGAATCACTACACTCGATCTAGTAGCGTGTGCATTATATGCAAATGCGAATTGGAGATATATTATAGAGACAATTTCTTCCCAACAAAATATCACAATCCGCGCATCGACTGACGACACGGGTTCCGCGGCGATGGGTGGGGACTGGTTTCTGGAGTCGCACACCGGCGTTAACTTGAAGAACGTGTATTTCACGGAACTGATTGACGCGTATCGGGGCGTGTTGTGGGGGTTTACTGAGCACGTATTAATGATAACAAGTGCGGGGACCGTCTATGGTCTAGGGCAGAATGCGAATGGCGAACTGGGACTGGGCGATAATACTACTAGAACTGTGCCCACATCAATACCGCCTAGCAGTTTTAATAATGCAACCATTGGTGCAGTTTCAGGAGGGCAACATTCACTATTTTTAACAAGTGCAGGGGCAGTCTGGGCAACAGGTTATAATGCGACTGGCCAACTGGGACTGGGCAATAATACTAATAGAACTGTGCCCACGTTAATACCGCCTAGCAGTTTTAATAATGCAACCATTGGTGCAATTTCGGCCGGGTATTCGCATTCACTATTTTTAACAACTGCGGGGACCGTCTATGCAACAGGTTCTAATTGGAGTGGCGAACTGGGACTGGGCGATAATAATAGTAGAAGTTCACCCACGTTAATACCGTCTAGCAACATTGTTGCAGTTTCAGCAGCATGGTTTCATTCACTATTTTTAACAAGTGCAGGGGCAGTCTGGGCAACAGGTTATAATGAGAATGGCGAACTGGGACTGGGCAATAATACTACTAGAACTGTGCCCACGTTAATACCGCCTAGCAGTTTTAATAATGCAACCATTGGTGCAATTTCGGCCGGGTATTCGCATTCACTATTTTTAACAACTGCGGGGACCGTCTATGCAACAGGTTCTAATTCGCAAGGCGAACTGGGACTGGGCGATAATACTAATAGAATTGTGCCCACACTAATACCGTCTAGCAGTTTTAATAATGCAACCATTGTTACAATTTCGACCGGGTATTTGCATTCACTATTTTTAACAAGTGCAGGGGCAGTCTATGCCGCCGGTTCTAATTCGAAAGGCCAACTGGGACTGGGCGATACTACTAGTAGAATTTCACCCACGTTAATACCGTCTGGCAGTTTTAATAACGCAACCATTGTTGCAATTTTGGCTGGTTATGAAGTTTCATCTTTTTTAACAAGTGCGGGGGTCGTCTATGTCTACGGTTGGCTAGGAGGGAATATACCCAATTTAATTTCGGGTACGTACGTTAAAATAATGGACGCGGTGGTGTTCAAGACGCCTACATATATTGATAACCGTGTTTATTTTTTACGATACAATGGTCAAATGTATTCAACCCGCCCATACGATGAACGTTTAAGAATTGCGGCCGGCACAAAAAATTTCACAATCGAAACGTGGTATTATGAAACTGCTAAACAATCCAACAGCACTATTGTAGATATGGGTAATTATAATTATACATTTCAAATCAGAAATTTAAATGTTACTAATGCACAGGGGTTATCATTTTATAATACAGGATTACCACAAGGAACTTGGTTATATGCTGAAAATGCCGTTGTTCCTGTTACTCAATGGTCTCATATTGCTGTGACTAGGGACGGGTCTACAATGACTTTTTATATCAATGGTATTGCTAGACAGACATTCACAAATGTTACAGGAAGTTTTAGTTCGAGTACGGATGGTATATTCGGAATCGGTATACAGTCTCCGGGTCCAACTGGTGCTTGCACATGTAATTTCATGAAAGAAGGAAGTGCGTTGTACGATTTACGTTTATGGAGTGTAGCCAGAACCGCATCTCAAATCCAAATGAATCGTAACCGTATTCTTCCTGCAAATACAAGTGGACTTGTTGCGAATTATTTATTCGATGAGAGCAGTGGTTCTACATTTGAAGATAGACGTAATGGACTCAATACTGGAATCGTAAATTATGATTCATCGCGCCGGTCAAATACACTAGTTCCAATACCAAATATCGGTCTTCTTATCAATAAGAGTTACTCATTAACAACATATAATAGCACGCCCCTAAACGCGATAACACATTTTGGTGATATTACATATACTGATTTTTCGGGAGTTGATTTGTCGGGAGTCAATTTTGGTTTCAGTGATTTACGTGGATCTAATTTAACAAATACAAATTTTACAAATGCTGATTTACGAGACGTTATAGCATATGGTGCGACTATCAATGGGATAAATTTATCAAGAGCAAATATAGCCGGTGCCAAATTCAACACGCCTACCACTAAATCTCTTACATTTGATGGCGTGAATAACTATGTTACTCTTGGAACTCCTACGTGGGCTAATGACACCCAATTCGCAAATACAATGACTATAGAGTGTTGGTTTAAAACAACTTATGCATCGGGTCAACCTAGAACCTATCCGTCGTTAGTATCCAGAAATAGGAGCGGTAACGTATCAACAACTTCTCAGTTTAGTTTATTTATGATTGGTACTGATAATCCGCCAAATAATGGTTGTGTTGGTGTTGGTGTTACCTCCGGAAGTGTGAATACTGGATCATATATTTTCAGTCCATTGAAATATAACGATGCTAAATGGCATCATATCGCAGCTACATACACGTCAACAACTGGAACATTATCATTATATGTTGATGGTGTGTTAGTAAGTACAAACACCAACGCCAGTATTGGTGCAACATCCATAACACACACTGAACCTATTCCGATACTCATTGGATCTGACGCAGGGCAGATAAATGGATCCACCGACCGAAATTTTGAAGGTTCAATCGCAGATGTTCGTATATGGAATGTTGTTCGTACACCAGCCCAAATTTCTGAAAATTATCGTCGCCGTTTAGTCGGAAATGAAGACGGATTAAAAGGGTATTGGAAATTAAATCAAGGATATGGGGCCGTATACTCGCTTGCTGTAGACAGTACAAACAATAGAACATTTGGCACATTAACTAACTTCTCGAACGGGGGATATGATGGTTGGGTAAACTCTACAGATTTGACGTTTATACCAAATCTTGGTATACTAAATTTACCAACTGTCTTGGCACCAAACTCGAGTTATACATTTACTGATCCAAGTTCAAATAGTTTGGGTGAATTTGTATATTCGGTAAATGTAAACAGCGCGAGTGCGAGAATAACAAATGGTGCAGCAATCAATAAAACAATATACGCTATCCAAGGCCCTATCACAACACCTGTATTAACTACCTATGATTTTCCTGTATTAGACAATCTTTCAAATTGGTCGATGGATATAATTTTTACGGTTACGGCTGGAAGTTGGTATCGCCCGTTTATTGGCGATATGTATAATCCGATTAATCCGTATCGTGGTTGGGGGTTATGGATAGGTTCTCTTCAAACAATACACTGGGCGTGGCTTGAGTTTGCAATTAACGTTCCTAACATTACAGTGAGCAATGTTACTGGTGTTCAATATGCATTAAATGTTACTCAAAGCAATAAAACAACTATCGCGTTCACACTAACCCAGCTTTCTAATAACACAATTCAGACTGGTTCTATAAATGTTAGTGGTTATAATATGGGAAGAGGTCCAGTAACAATAGGTGGCTGGATAACTCAACCTTCCACCGTTGAAAATATGCCTGGGACAATCTCCAGTATAACAGTTTCGGTTCCAAGTAACCAGCGCGTGCTTGAAACGTTTTCGCTTGATAGTTCACCCGTTATAACCACGTCACAAATATCATTATATGACTTAGCATCTGATTCAAAAGACACCATCACCCCTACTTTTTTTGCAATCAGATTTACGCTTGCGGCGCCGTCCGAAACTATACCAACGACACCAACACTTGGTGGAAACGCCGGTTATTACGACATATCTGGTAATTTGTTTTTAGTGAATGGACTACCTGAGACATCAACAATAGCTTCAAACTTGCTAGTAAAAGCCGTAGATACGGAATACGTTTTAACACAAGTCGGTATTACGCCCACACCTCTATATAAATTCTCGATATATCTAAACAGCACAAATAGCAAGATATACGTGCGCGGGATAAATATTTCCACAAATGCAACGATTGCTCTGCCCAATGTCAACGGTCTCCAAACATTCGCAGTGTCATCTGTATTGACTCCCCCGGCATCGCCGTATCAAATACTCGGTTCATACCTTTTAGGACCCGGTATGTCATTGAATGGAGTATATTTTGACAATACGGTCGTTCCCAAACCGGATCTTACCGATTTATCATTTACTAATCTCAGTATTAATGGTGATAGCAGTAGTAACAATATTGTGTTAGATGGATGGAATTTTACTCGCGCATCATTGCACAACGGAAGTTTCTCCAATATTTCATTTCGGAACTGTAATTGCGAGGCCGTCGATTTTTACGGTTCATTGTTACGTGACGTGTCATTTAAAATAACGTTCACGAGTGAAGGTGCAGCTATACCAAACATCGCCACGTTGAGAAACGCCAAATTTACAAATTGCAGGAGTATATATAATCTTGAGATTACTGGATTCGATAATGGGTCAACCGCACTGAATCAAATGGATGTTAGCGGAGTAGATTTCAGTGGGTCAGAACTTTCATATATAAAAACGTTTTTTTTAAACAAAACGGGCGGCGGGCCTATAAATATGTTATCATTACCTGTAAATGGTGTTAGATATTCCCTCAGTATGGTAACAGATAGTTTGATTGGGCGATTTTTGGCCGGTGCTGGAATGCGTTTGGATAGCCTTACGCTCGGAAATGCAAATTTCAGCGGCGTCAATTTTTCAAATGCTGATATTTCCGGAACTAACTTATCTTCTGCGTCGCTTTCCGGAATTGCAATTCGGACTGGAACCCTTTCTTATTCAAATACAACTGTAATGCCTAGCGGGTACCGTATATCAAAACCCACTTCAACTTTACTTTCAAATCCCGCGTTTATTACCGGTCCTAATGTAGATTTGAGTGGAGTGGATGCAAGTGGCGTAAATTTTGAACAATCTAATGTAACCGGTATGAATTTTACCAATGCGCGTTTTTTAAATGTAAAATCCGGAGGACTTATTGTGAATTCTGGACAGTCGCAGCCAATCCTACCTTCGAACTATTCCATTATCAACGGCTACTTTGTTGGGCCATTCGTCGATCTTACCGATGCAAGTTTATCGAATTCTACGCTTACGAATACTAATTTGACCGGTGCAGATTTTACGAATGCTGATATCACGGGAGTAACTAGCGGGGGAATAACGACTACTGCAACCATCAATGACATTACGTATACGCAGACTCCGGTGTTACCAACGGGATATGGGTTGACGCGTGGATACATTATAGGCCCTAGTATGAATTTTATCAATACCGACCTTTCCGGGTTTGATTTCACAAATGTCAATTTATCGGGAACAAATTTTACAGGGTCCAACCTGACATACGTTGTTTCTGGTAGTACGCTAAGCTCGGCAAGCACTCTTCTTCCAGATGCAAGTTATGCGTTTTTAAGTGGGTTCATTGTGGGGCCTAGAGTCGATCTAAGTTATAAAGATTTATCCGGTGTGAAATTCAGTACATCAACGGTGGGAGGATTTACTCTGAGTGGGTCACTTTTTGTAAATTCGAACCTGACAACCGCCGATTTTTCAGGGTTTATATTGGATGGGGTAAATTTTACAGGCGCCACGTTCCAAAACACGAGCTCGCGAAATATTCCGCAACCTACAGTGTCTCCACTATTCACATCGGGTCAAAGCGCGGGGTATGTCATTCGAAGTGGCTACATTATTGGAGCAAATGTAGACATGTCATTTACAAATTTAACGGGCGTCGATCTTTCAAATACGGTACTCACGGGGGTTAATTTGTCCGGATCCACCCTCACGAATGTGCGATCGGGTGGAATTTCAGTACTTTCAACGTCGCAACCCATCCTACCCCCTAAATTCAAAGTTGTGGGCGGATACTTGCACGGTCCGCGTGTGGATCTTAGTGGTGCAAATTTAACATCGTATGATTTTAGCACGCAGTTAAATGCGATTAATTTGTCATCTGCTAATTTGACAAATGCGGTATTCACAAGTATGAAGTCTGGATGGATTGAAATTGACTCGGATGCATCCGGGCCTATACTATCCAGTCCGTACGTATATAACCGACGAGTAGAAACTAACCCTTCTGGCGGGTTCATTATCGGTCCGAGCGTAGATTTAATCAGTGCGAACTTTACCGATTTCGATTTGCGCAATGTGTCCGATATAGCCAATGTAAATTTTACGAATGCGATTCTAACGAATATCAAAACATCCGGGTCAATTGCTACTCCCACCACGGGCAATTTCCCCACGTTTACTGCTGAGTCGGGGTACGTTTTATACCGAGGGTTTATTATCGGACCCAATGTGGATATGAGTGGTACGAATGTATCCACGTTTGTGTTCGGAACTAGCTCTGTCGCGGCGTCCCAAGGATCGACATCGGCATTGTCGGGTGTTAACTTTACAAACGCAAACATGTCACTCGCAAATTTATTAGGGTCAACCGTGAATGCGACTGTATTTACGGGGGCGAACTTTTTTCGAACGCGAACAGGCGGGCTCGCATATACTACCATCATTCCATCTTTACCGGCATCCACTTATAGCTACATCACTACAACTGCATCAGGCGGATACATTATAGGTCCTGACGTAGACTTGTCAGGAACAAATTTACAAGGGGCTGCATTTGTAAATACCAATTTACAAAACGTAGATATGACAGGAGCAAATATACTCGATACTGCATCTGAAAACCTTATATATGATGCATCCAGCTCGCTTCCGACAGGTTACATATTTGTTACGAATAATGTAAACTCGTCGTTTATTATGGGTCCGAAGTTAAATTTCGCATCAAAGCCGTTGACTGGATGCAGTATAAGAAACGTGGATATAACGGGTACAATATTTACCGGTGCAACGCTCAACAACGTAAACTCGTCAGGTATCACGCATAGTGCAAACGACCCGCCAGTATTTACAGCTGGGTCGGGGTATAAAATAAATTCCGGGTTTTTGGTGGGCCCGAGCGTTGACTTATCCGGTGAAAGTATGGCCGGAATAGACTTGAGTGGAGAAAATTTAACCAGTGCATCTTTTGTAAATGCTGATATGAGCGGAGCCAATTTGTACGGGACTACATTATCGTATACCGTATTTACGGGAGCATCATTTAATAAAATTCGCTCGGGTGGGCGTATCCAGTTTGTTTCTCAACCGCTTTTACCTTCGAGTAGTTATAAGCTGATCGCAAACGGATACGATGAATCGGTCGCGGGCTCCGGGTTTCAGAGATTTATCGTAGGCCCGAGTTCAAATTGCCGAGGTGCCGATTTTAGCGGGGCGTATTTTGATCGCGTAGATTTAAGTGGAGTTGATTTTACAGGAGCGTCATTCACAAATGTACGGTCGGGGATTATGCGAAACACGCCGATTTTATCTTCGTTGCCGGCTGGATACGGGCTGGTATCGGGCACAAGTACACAAACGATAGAAAGTCAGGACCCATCATATAATAATGCACTGTACTTTGTAGGCCCGTATGCAAATTTGACAGGCGCGTTTTTGAAAAATGCAGAGATTGATAATTTAGATGTTACCGGTGTAAATTTTACAAGTGCCGATTTCAACGGCCTTTCAACTTCAGGCCTTATTGGTACACCTGCCAGTTTTCCAAGAGCGACCTATTTTATTCGAAGTGGCTACATTTTTGGACCGCAAGTCAATTTATCTGGGGGCATATTTACAGGATTTGATTTGAGTAACTCCGTTTTAATTGGTGCGAATTTTACAAATTCCAACTTTACCAATGCCAATTTATTTGGGTCGACGATAACGAATGCACTGTTTAGTGGATGTACCATGAAAGAGGCAAAAACTGGACAAATTATTTACCAAGGGTATGATTATGGAGATAATCCAACCGGCCAAGACCCGTCGTTACCAACATCGTATCGATACGTCTATAATTCAAAACTCAATACGGGATATATTTTTGGACCGTATGTCGACTTGAGTGGACTCGACTTGAGTGGTATAAATTTATCCTATACGAATCTTACCGGTGTCAATTTATTTGGAACAGATATTCGACAAGTAAAGTCGGGGAATATAGTAGTAACAAATGGAGTCCAACCCACGTTCACACCTAGTAGTGGGTACAAAATTTTGTCCGGATACTTGGTCGGGCCCTATGTCGATCTGAGGGGCAATGATTTTACGAACCAAGATTTTAGTGGCAGTAACTTGACAGGTACAGTATTTACAAATTCTATTTTCGTGAATATCAAATCGGGAAATATTGTGGCATCTCCTGATCTTCCTACTCTTCCAGACGCAACATTTAAACTGCGAAATGGATACATTTTCGGTCCGAATGTGGACCTTTCTTTCAGCGACCTTAGTGGAATGGATTTGAGCGGACTTAATTTAACAAATACACGAATGCAAAATACAAACTTTACAAATGTACGGAGTGGTGGAGTTGTCGGAACGTCGGCTTTTATCAGAGAACGGTATATGATTCGTAATGGATACATTATCGGTGAAGGGGTGGATTTAAGTGGTGCAGTTCTTACTGCATCCAATTTATCTAATGCGTATTTCACGAGTGCCAATCTAACGAATGTCGTGTTTAGTAATGCAACCCTGCTTACAAACGCCAAAAGCGGTGGAAATCTCAGATATAATGCAGCGACCTTGTCTACTATGCCGACAAATTATACGATTCGAGGAACCTACATTGTCGGCCCGAGGGTTGATTTGTCAGGTGCTAATCTTACCAACTTGGATTTAAGTAATACGGTTCTTACCGGCGTGAATATGGTCAATGCCACGTTTACAAACATGCGGTCCGGGGGGATTCAAATGTTGACGAGTAGTCCAATCATATTTTCAAGCGGAGCGTCATACGGATCGGAGTACGGATACAAGTACTTGAACGGGTACATTGTGGGTCCGGGTGTTGACTTGACGGGTTCTAATTTTGCAGATATTACAATAACCGGCGTAGATTTATCCGGTGTCAAATTGAGCGGATCAAATCTCGCGCGTATACGGTCGCTGAACATTGCTGGAACGCCGGCATCGTTGCCGACTGGATATAAAGTGACTGCGCGACACATTATTGGACCCGGACTTGATATGAGCGGATACAATTTTACAAATGGGAACTTTAGCGGGGCTGATATTACCGGAAGTAATTTGATTAATGCCAAATTTACAAATACGTCTTCGGGTAGCGTAACTGGGTCTGCTCAAACTCGGTTTACTACAACTACAGAGCCGTTGAATATCAAGTACCAGTTATCAAATGGGTATATCGTAGGCCCAGACGTAGACTTATCAAATGGCGACTTGAGCGGGGTCAGTATCTCCGGAATTAATTTAGCAGGCGCAAATGTTTTCAATACGAAAACGGGAAAAATAACCTATGATGTATATACCATTGTACCGTCTTCAAATTATACGATTGTTGCAGATTATATCATTGGACCCAACGTGAATCTAACGGGAGTGGATTTTAGCGGCGTAGATTTGCGCTACACGAATCTAACAAATGTTAATTTTGTAAATGCAAATTTGTTCAACGTGCGATCCGGATTTATCACCGGCACGCCGCAACAGCTACCGACATTCTATTCATTCACTGGAGGATTCATAATTGGACCAAGTACGGATCTGTCGGGTGCAGACTTATCGGGTGGAAATTTATCCGGTGTGAGTATTGAAAATGCAGACTTGACCAATGCGAATTTCTACAATGTGTCTTCTGGCGGTATCCAAGGAGTGCCGCGTAACCCACTGAACGCGCCGTATGTTGTTACCTCGAATGGATATATTGTTGGCCCGAATGTCAATCTAAATAATGCTACAATGACCGATATTGATTTGAGAGGTCTTACGCTTACGAATGCGCTGATGTTAAATGTGAATTTCACAAACACAAAAACGGGAAATAACATAGGCGTGCCGAGACAGCTTACGCCTCCGTATATTCATGTACAAACCACGTTGTCAGGTGGATTCATTGTAGGTCCTTCGGTCGATATCAGTTATGGGAATTTTTCATATGCGGATATATCCACTGCCGACCTGACCAATGCCAAATTGTCCAACGCTACATTTTTTCAAACGCGATCAGGGCGAATGGCAAGCGGCTTACCGGAGAGCCTGCCTTCTGGATACAGTATACTATCAACGACCGTGTCTGGCGGATACCTGGTAGGTCCAAATGTAAACCTGAACGATGCAAATTTTTCAGGAAGTGAAACGGTACTTACGGGACTGAATATAACAAATGCAACGATGGAGCGCGTGAATTTTGACGGGACAAAAATGGGCGGCGGAGGACTTATCGGTCCGCCAAGTACGATAAATCCGCTGTATCGATACATTCAAAGTTCAGTGAGTGGTGGATATATCATTGGGTCCAATATTGATTTGAGCGGTGCCAATTTTACAAATACCGACATATCGTTTGTTTTTGTTGACGGTATTAATTTTACAAACGTAAATTTTACAAATACGAAGTCTGGTCAGTTGCAAGTTCGACCATATCCATCTGGAATGCCGCCCGTTTTTTCACCTACGTCTACTCCATATCGTCTTATTTTCAGTACATTGAGCGGCGGGTACATCATTGGTCCTAATGTGAACCTGGTTGATGCGAATTTAACAGGTACTGATATTTCAGCCACGAATTTGGCAGGGGTAAATATGTCCAATGCAAACCTTACGAATATGCGATCAGGACGTCTCGATATTACGGGCCTCGCCGGTACAAATGCACCCCCGTCGCTCCCTCCGAATTATAAATACGTGATAACTTCAGTATCCGGTGGATACATTATCGGACCTTCTCAAAATCTAGTAGGTGCGAATTTCACCGGCGCCGATTTATCATTTTGTAACTTTTCTGGCTCTAATATTCTCGGTGCCGTATTTCCATCCGACGCAACGTCTTTAATATACGTCCGATCCGGAGGTATCCCGAATACTAGCGTTCCGGCAATACTACCCGAACCGTACAAGTTCATTACGAATAGTGCGAGCGGTGGATACATTATCGGCCCCTTTTCCGATCTGAGCGGCGCCAACCTGGAATCATCGGTTCTTACCGGTACGGACCTTTCGGGGGCGAATTTCACCAATGCGCGTCTTCGTTTCGCGCGGTCCGGCGGTATCCCGAATACCAGTATTCCCTCCACTCTCCCACCACCCTACAAGTTTATTACGAATAGCGCTAGCGGCGGATACATTATCGGCCCTTTTTCCGATCTGAGCGGTGCCAACCTGGAATCATCGATTCTTACCGATACGGACCTTTCAGGGGCAAATTTCACCAATGCGCGGCTTCGATTCGCGCGGTCCGGAGGTATTCCGAATACTAGCGTCCCAGCAGTACTCCCCGAACCTTACAAGTTCATTACGAATAGTGCAAGTGGCGGCTACATTATCGGCCCCTTTTCCGACCTGAGCGGCGCCAACCTGGAATCGTCGGTTCTTACCGGTACGGATCTTTCCGGGGCGAATTTCACCAATGCACGGCTTCGATTCGCGCGGTCCGGCGGTATCCCGAATAGTAGCGTCCCTGCAAACCTCCCCGAACCTTACAAGTTTATTACGAATAGCGCTAGCGGCGGATACATTATCGGCCCCTTTTCCGATCTGAGCGGCGCCAACCTGGAATCATCGATTCTTACCGATACGGACCTTTCAGGGGCGAATTTCACCAATGCACGGCTTCGATTCGCGCGGTCCGGCGGTATCCCGAATAGTAGCGTCCCTGCAACCCTCCCCGAACCGTACAAGTTCATTACGAACAGTGCAAGCGGCGGCTACATTATCGGCCCCTTTTCCGATTTGAGCGGTGCCAACCTGGAATCATCGATTCTTACTGGTACGGACCTTTCAGGGGCGAATTTCACGAATGCGCGGCTTCAATTCGCTCGGTCTGGAGGTATTCCGAATACCAGTGTTCCATCCGTGCTTCCGCCACCGTACAAGTTCATTACGAATAGTGCGAGCGGTGGATACATTATCGGTCCCTTTTCCGATCTGAGCGGCGCTAATCTGGAATCATCGGTTCTTACCGGTACGGACCTTTCGGGGGCGAATTTCACCAATGCGCGGCTTCGATTCGCGCGGTCCGGCGGTATCCCGAATAGTAGCGTCCCTGCAACCCTCCCCGAACCCTACAAGTTCATTACGAATAGCGCGAGCGGCGGATACATTATCGGCCCCTTTTCGGACCTGAGCGGTGCTAATCTGGAATCATCGATTCTTACCGGTACGGACCTTTCCGGGGCGAATTTCACTAATGCGCGGTTTATAAACATAAGAACCGGACTACTTTCCATAAACGGTATACCGGCAGCCCTTCCAAATAAATATAGGTTTATAATTAGCGCAGTTACGGCATCGGGCGGATATATTATCGGACCAGGGGTCGACCTTAGCGGCGCCGTGCTTACCGGTACCGACTTGTCCGGCGTGATATTTTCAAATACAAATATTCAGAATGCGCTAATCTCAAATGCGATCCTTGTCAACGTTAGAAGCGGCGGTATTCAAGGAACTCCGTTATCGTTTACATCCGGATACGCACTGGTCGACGGTAGTGGAAACAATACTAGTGGAACATACATTGTAGGAGCAAGGGTCGATTTATCTGGAGCCAATTTATCAAATTGCATTTTAAGCGGGCTTGATGTAAGTGGTGCAAACATGTTCGGAGCGTTGATGTTAAATGCAAAGACGGGTCCGGGACTTATCGGACCTCCTGCCGTTTTTCCTTCTTCAAGTTATAATTACATTGTCAATAATCTCAGCGGTACCGGTGGATATATAATCGGACCTGGTGTTAACATTTCAGGAGCTAGTCTCTCGAATGTTGACTTAACAAACTATGATTTCCAAGGTGTCGATATAACCGGTGTTGATTTATCGGGGTGTAATCTTACAAATGTTAAAAGCGGTCAAACGATCGGCCCTCCTGCAACTCTTCCACCATCATACGTGTTTATGACCGATAATTCGTTTGGACCATTCATTGTTGGCCCCAACGTCGATCTGAGCGGATCGAATCTCACGAATTGCAGTTTTACTGGACTGAATATATCGGGCGCGTCGTTTACAAATGCTACGCTTATCAATGTAAAAAGCGGCGGAATGACGGGCCCGCCGTCGGCGTTACCGTCGACATACCGCTTCGTATACGACGGCCTGAATGGTGACAACACGGCGGGGTATTTTATTGGACCCGGAGTTGATTTATCCGGTGCCCGTCTTCGTAATCTGAATGTATCCGGTGATGTCATCTATAATTTGGATAACGCGTATCTAAGCAATGCGAATATTACAAATGCCAGCTTCAGTGGAACTAGTATGAGAAACATACGGACCGGCGGAATGACGGGAACTCCGCAATCGCTTCCGACCAACTTCTCACTGGTTGTAAGCGCATCTGGCGGGTACTTTATTGGACCTGAATCTAATTTGCAAAATGCAAACCTGAATAATATGGTACTTACTGGAATGAACATTAGTATGGCAGATATGGCCGGTGCGACATTTATAAACGTGCGGTCCGGTGGGTTGATTGGTCCGCCAAGAACGTTAACGAATGGATACTACTTTGTGCAACGACCTGGAACTGGCGGTAGTATTCCCGCCGACGCATATATCCTAGGTCCAGGTATAAATTTAGCAGCTGCCAATTTAAGTGGTGCCAACCTTAGCAATTTTGACTTATCCGGTAGCGACCTTACAAATGTTACATTTACGAATACAAACCTCACGAATGTGAATATAAACAATGCGAACCTAAACGGAATCAATCCGGGTACCCCGATAGAAAATAATTTCACCGTACGGCAAAATCTACAGCTTTTGAAAAATAAAAATAATCGCGGTATACAGCGTATCCGAAGTGCGAGTTGCTTGGCGGGAGACATTGACGTGGTGAGCGATTCTACCAGAATAGCATACGAACCAGCCTATAATCGAATATATGACCATATTCGAGACATCTCGGCGACCGTTCTGATCATCGATCAAAGCGGTAACTCAAATTTATCCGGGTTTAACGGACGAATATTTTATATTCCCTCCGGTCCGAGCGAGTCGTTTTACGTTGATACTAGTGCAACACTTGTCACGTTGCCGCAGTCGGTACCCGGCAACTCTCAAATTGCCCAGTATTACCACGACGTGACAGGTACTCGACTTATCGAAACTTCCAGTGGAAACACGATACGCACGTTACTTGTGAACAATAAAGTATTTTTAGTATTTCAGGGATCCATGCTGGGTGTTTCCATTGTGGACATGTATCGAGCCTTAGGGTTTCCTCCAATTTATGACGTATATTCGTACTATGGAACCCGGAATTTGGCGCTTCCCGAACAAGTATCGCGCGTGTATACGGTAATCGGCAATGGAAATGTTTCTCTCAATTGGGAACCGTCCTTTACAGACGGTAAACCGCGCTTGGGGTATGTTATCGAATACGTGGACCAACAACCAGTTGCGAGACTGTACGTTCCTTGGATCGTATATTCAGATAAGTACCCTTTGACGAACGTAACAATAACTGGATTAACCAATGGCACGACGTATTATTTCAGAGTTGCAGCAATCAATGTTGTCGGTATCGGAAAGTATTCGAATATGGTCACATGCATTCCCGGAGCGCGTCCGAACGCCGTGTCCACGCTGTTTATACATACAAATACCGCAAACCCAAACACATTTGTTGCGGAGTGGACGGATCCATATAATCAAGGTTACCCGATTGATAGTTATACAATTCGGTATCGAAAGAGTGGATCGAATCCGCCAGTTAATCCACCGGATACCACGTGGTTGGATACAACAAATATAACTGTAATAACTTTTCAATCCAATGATCCGCTCCTTTCCCGAATTGTTCGAGGAATGACTACTGTGCTGTCGTACCCCATTCCCATATCCAGCCCATTAGAAACCGACTTATATGAATTTCAAATATCCGGATCGAATGTATTGGGAACAAGCGATTTTAAAAACACCGCGCCAGTGACAAATACCACGCTACCAGATCCGCAGTCTATGACAGTACTTCCACCGAATGTTGTATTTTCGCGTTTTGGAGGAGCACCCGGAAAGGTTTCCATTTCAAGCGTGATTCCGACAATTATACCAGACGCGGGTGGGAAAAAAATAAAACTTTCATGGCTGGTTCCGGTATACACGACGTACGTTCCTTATGCGTATACGGTACAGTATGTGGTAGTGCCGGATATTTCTGGAGTCCCGGTCCCGCAACCGGGAAGTATTCCAGACGCGTCATGGAATAATGTTTCGCCAACCACGTTTACGGTATCGGAAGATACGATACGAAGTGCGGTCGAAGGTGGGCCTGGTAGTGCCGCGATGACCATTATTTCGAATTTAATCAATGGACAAAAATACTCTTTCAAGATTGCGGCGTTGAATGCGGTTGGGCGCGGTGCATACTCTGACCCGTTGCCGAATACCGTGATACCGGGAAGCGTACCCGCAGTACTTGATGTCGCGACTCAACTGGCGTTCACAATAAATACCGTAACCGGGGGCGAAATCACGCTTTACTGGCTAACTCCCAACAAAAATGGATACAATATTACAAATTACAGGGTACGCCGTCGTGTTAGTGAGAGCGTGGAATGGAGTATCGTAGAAATCGCAGTACCTGCGGGGGTTACAAACACATCCGAGTACCGAAAATTGACAACTCTGAATCTGGTGAATGGTACCTCTTACGATTTTCAGGTCGCGTCCAAAAATCTGCTTGGGTGGTCCGAATATTCGGATACACTTATTGCAGTGCCAAGAAAGGTACCTGATCCAATTTCAAATATTTCAGCGAGTGCATTAAATCGGGGGCTACGCGTTACGTGGAATACGCAAGGTGTTAATGATGGAGGATACCCTGTAACCGGATATCAAGTGCAGTACAACCCGGTTACAGTTTCCACTCCGTCCGATGATTGGACATCAGTTACTATTGACGGAATATATAGTTCAAATGTTGATTTGAGCGGTTTAGTAAATGGCATCACGCATCGTATTAGAGTTATGCAAATTAATGCAATTGGGTCAAGTCGACCCGATCTTTCTGCCATAATACAAGCCGTACCGGGCGTAACTTCGCTTGCGCCGACGGGATTGTTTATTTCGATTGGAAATGCAAGGGTTACGCTGTTTTGGACGGCTCCTGCAAACACGGGAACCAATGACGCTAGTTATTATTACGTGCAATATAAACGATCCAGTGATCCTGATACCGCATACGAGTATGTTAAAAATTCTGGACAATCCACGCCTAGACAATATGGCAGTACGGATGTGAGCCTGGTTCCGAATGCGCCCGGATATGATGCATTTTTTGCACGGATTGAAGGGTTGGTAAATGGTACAGACTACAGTGTCCGCGTTGCAGCAGTTACCCAAGTCGGGCAAGGTCAGTGGTCTTCACCGGTAGAAGGCAAACCTGGTACGGTTCCATCTAAGGTTTCATAAAAAACAAACTTAAAAAATGAAAATGAAAATAAAAATGAATAAAGGATAAAATTGAAAATTCTCGATGATGATCAATTTTATGTTTATATTAACAATATAAAAGGATAACTATATAAGTTTGTTATTGAATACACAATTCACATTTATCAAGCTATGCCCAAATCAGGTGATAACAATAAGAACGAGTTTGACATCAAGGCATACCGTAAATTTCTATTGTCGCAGTTTCCTTCGCGTCATTTACAAAATAAGGTGTTGTGTGATGATGCTGAAAAGTGTAGCAAAGACAGAGACGATAAAGATGATAAGTATGCAAATATAATAACTACACGATCAGGAAAGCAAATAAAAATACCGTCAACAACAGCAACAGCAACAACAACAGCAACAGCAACAGCAAGATCAACAGCAACAGCAACAGGACAAGACCGATCTAGTCGAGGTATGTCAGATTCCCCGAAAGGGACCGGTGCTACTGGTACTAGTAAGCCAATTACATCCACCAGTGGAAAATCCGGCGCAGGACAAGTCGCCAAAAGCAATCCTTCTTCAAAAAAGCCTTCCAAACCCTCGTCATCTGGTCTACCATGCAAAGACTCTTTCAAAAAAAAGTTTCTGAAAAAATCGGTTCATCAACCTCCTCCGTTGGAAGAATCGAGTAGTGAAGAAGATGTTGACGAAGACGTAGAAGAAAACGGATCATCCAAATCAACCGGATCGGGATCCGGATCCGGATCGGGATCGGGATCTGAAGAGAGTTATTCTGAAGATAAGGGGGGTAATATAAGTAAAAAAAGAGGGGGTTTTAATACCATTTCAAAATCTAGGAGGAAACAAGCGACGAATCATTTGAAACAACTTCTTTCCAACAAAATGAACATTATTATCAGTATGGATAAACCGCCTACGTCTTCTAAAAAAACAAAACTAACCAAAAAATCGAAACAACTAACCAAGTCCAAAGAATCTCTGTACACAGATGAAGAAAATGAAGACGATGTTCATGAAGACGACGACGATGAAACGACAGACAATGACGACAACGACGACAATGAAAGTCCTCGCGATGACAGTGAAGATGATGAAGATGAAGATGACAGTGATGACGACGATGATGAGTATGACGACGAAGACGATGATGACGAAGACGAAGACGATGAGTATGACGACGAAGACGATGATGACGAAGACGAGGACGATGAATATGAGGCCGACGATGATGACGATGAGGATGATGTTCGCGGTCGAAAAACAACCTCATTATCCAGAAACGAAAGCTACAATAGCCTTTTCAGTTCTGGTTCTGGACTTGATTCAGCAGCGTCGCCCACGAAACAACGAATGTCGTTTACAAAGGATCCGGAATTTATAAAATTTATTCAAAAGTCGCCATTATCTCTTGGTAATAAGTCGGAAAAGGAGGAAAAAACAATGGATGTTCTGTTTGCAAGTATACGCGACATGTATAAATCCGATCCAGAAAATCAAATACTTCGCGCGTACTATTATCAGTTAAAAAATGCATGCAATCAACTGAAACGCGAGAGGGAAAAACGCACAATGAAGGAAAAAAAAAGAAACTGCAACGAATTCAAAAAACTCTTGAAAAAACGAAACTCCACCAATGACCTCAACTATTTCAAAAAACAGTTGACTCCAGCCCAACAAGCTGAACTCATTGAAGAAATAAAGGAGGTCAATAAAATTTCGTACAGCGATGTTCCGTATCGACTCAGCGTACTTCAGTCGACCATTCCCAGAACGTTCAAGTCAATTGCTTTGAATAAAATATCAACTCTTCGGAACATGGATCCGGGTTCAGGAGAGTTTTACAAGGTTAAAAATTGGGTGGACGGGTTTATGAAGATCCCGTTCGATAATGAAAAGCAGTTGCCAGTTACGCTGGATACGCATGGAAGAGAAGAGTGCAGCAAATTTATGGACCGGGCTAAAAAGCAGTTGGACGATGCGGTATACGGACTTGATGACGCCAAGTTACAGTTGATGCAGCTTGTTGGACAGTGGATTGCCAATCCGAATGCGATGGGTACTGCAGTTGCAATCCACGGTCCGCCTGGTACTGGAAAAACGAGTCTTATCAAGGAAGGCGTGAGTAAGATACTGGGCCGAGACTTTGCATTTATTGCACTGGGCGGTGCAACGGACAGCAGTTTTCTGGAAGGGCATTCGTATACGTATGAGGGAAGTACGTGGGGTAAAGTCGTAGACATTCTCATTCAATGCAAGTCTACGAACCCGGTCATCTACTTTGACGAACTGGATAAAATCAGTGATACTCCCAAGGGCGATGAAATTGTTGGTATTTTGACACACCTTACCGACGCTTCTCAGAATAGCCATTTCCACGACAAGTACTTTTCTGAAATTGCATTTGATCTGAGCAAGTGTTTGTTTATCTTTAGCTATAATGATGAAAGTCGCGTTAATCGGGTTCTTTTGGATCGCATGTTTCGAATTCGCACGTCGGGGTACAGTCCCAAGGAAAAAATAACTATAAGCCAGAATTACTTGATACCAAAAATTATAGAGCAGGTGAAATTTGCACCCGACGAAATTCGTATTTCGTCGGAAATGATCGAGTACATTGTTGAAAATTATACGGACAAAGAAGAAGGAGTTCGAAATCTGAAACGCTGTATCGAAATCATACACACCAAGCTGAACCTCCATCGACTTATGACGCCTGCAACAATCACTTCCATGTTTCCAAAAGAATTTAAAACAAGCGACGTGAAGTTTCCGTTTGTTGTATCCCGCGACAACATGGACTACTTGCTGAAGAAAAATGAAACCAAATTGTTTCACGGTCTATATTTATAAAAAATTTAAATAAATAAACTTATAACCACATGATACCCCCCATACTATTAACCATATTCAAATCGACTGACGTTGATGATGTACAGTTTAAATTATTTTTTATATTTTTTTCATATTTTTCACCCTTTTCACGATTGTTACATTTTTTGGTCCGAACGATAATATAATGTTGTAGTAAACATGGTGACATTTATGTTTGTATATATATATGATGTACGTATTATTTTAATTATTTATTTTTTAATAAAAATAAAATATTTATATTTGTTTGTTTCATTGTTTGGGCAAAATTTAGGAATTGTGTAAAAATAAAATAATCTACGCATACATATATATCAAATATCAAATACTACTATATTCTATGGCATTTTCAAATCAGAGGGAAGTTTCAATTGCAATTATTGTAATTGTAGTTTTAATCATGGTGTTCAAACCATCCATACTCGGAATCATGTATAACAACATTTTGGGCAAATTATTTTTGGTCGCGTGCATTGTGTTTCTAACCCTGAAGCATACAATTGCTGGTCTACTGGGGGTTGTATTCATTGCAGTGATTGCATCAAACTCGGTTTTTGAGGGTGTTGAGAACAAAGAAGAAAAAAAAGAGGCCCCGGCTGCAGCCATTATAAAAGAAGGCCCAATGGAGAACGAAAAGGAATCTGCTAGCCAAAATGTTAACCTTGCAGCTGCTCAGGCTGCACTAAATGCGCTTCAGTAAGCAAATAATTGAGTCGAACAAACCCTAAAAATAAAAATAAAAATAAAAATAAAAATAAAAATTTTATTTTTATTTTATCAGAAATTTATTTACTCACTTACTTACTTACTTACTTATTTGAGACGACTTCAACAGAGTATGCGCTTTCGCTGTCTTCTCCTTCTCCGTCAAGATCGCCGTATGTATCGTCCTTTGCATATTCGTCATCCTGTGCAATACATACATTTTTCCACGCTTTGAGCGTCCCTCGTTTTCCGAACCGTTTATCCATAACCGCGTATAAATCCTTGGGCTTAGGTACTTCGCGATCGTGGTGCGTTCTGTACCACTTTTTGAATGTTTCATTCAGATCGCCCGATCGAATTAATCCGCCTTCGAACGCTTGAACCTTCTCGCTGATGAACTCGGAAATATGGTCTTCGCTTTCAAAGTATGCGTTGCTGCTGTCCTCGACTTCTTTGCATGTGTTCACCACTCCGCCGGTCTCTAACGCCCGATCCACCAACATCGACATGAAGACACCGCTCCAACGCTTCAAATTCTCGTCCAAGTACTTGTTTATCATGAACTGGTACGGCGCATCTTTATCCCCTTGAACGGGTCGTTCGCAAAATTTCGAAACAAAGTCGATCTTTTTAATGCGGCGTTTTGTACCGTCGTCGTTGGTCTCCAAGTTGAACATCACGTTCGTGCACACGGCGAGTTTACATTGAGGAACAAATGTTATACTGTCCTTGTAGAGCGCGCGCGCTGTAATCGGATCCCCACCGGTGATCTCTTTCAATACACCGTCATTTAACGTATTGTCGCTTTTGGTGGGTTCTTGCATTACGGCATATCGAACGCCGACGAGTTGCGCGATCTCAGACGACGTGCTTCCGATACCGATACGTTTTTGCGTAATGAGTGCAATCGGAAGACTGACCTTGTAGTCTCCGAGGCACATGGCCATAAGTTCCACCAATTTCGACTTGCCGTTGCTGCCTCCGCCAATATACACGTTGAATGTTTGATCGCGATTCACACCGATAAGTACTGATGCCAGATGCTCCCACATGTACCGCCTGACATTCTCAATCGGAAATAACTGGCCCATAAAATCGGTGATTTCCCCCGCCTCTTTCTTATGGATGGACGCAGCATCCAGTTTGGTGTATTCGAGATTGGTGCACTTGGAGATATTGTCGTCGGGCTGTCCGTCGCGAAAACATTTCTGCTTGAAATCCATGACCCCATTTTTGAAGCACAGTAAATATGGATTCGCGTTCAAGTTGTCGTAAAACTTCTTGTCATAAAACAGGGTCTTCACTTCGCGCATGATGTTGTTCTTGTACGTGGTGGTCTTCAGTTTTACATTGATTGCCGTTATTTTCTCGGTAAGCTTCTTGATATGAACAAACTGCTCCGATCCCGTTTCATGTTGCCTGAGTTCATCCATCAGCAGCTGAAGCTTCTTGTAATAAATCCGATAAATGTCGCGAGATATGAGAAGTCGTAACGTATTTCCCTCATCGCATTCCACCCAACGATGATTTGCAAACTCGTACCATATATTTTTCCCCACACTTGCGCAAACAAACTGTTCCTTGAATACCTGAAACACCACCATGGCAAGATCAAAATCGGTTGCTTGGTCGGTGCGTATCGTTTCTTCAATGTAGTGATCGATGGACAGGTCATGCACTTTACTGTACTTGTCCGGTGCGTCCCGCCTAGACCAGTATCGAATTGACCGATTGGTTAGACCCGACGGATTGTATGAAAATCCGCGCCAGGTCACCAAGTGTTTGTGAATGTCGTGCACTGAGAATCGCTCCCACTGCGAACTAAACAGCATCCATGACAGGAACAGCCTCGAGCTGGTATTGTTTAGCGCGAATCCAACATGGAGCCATTTCGTATAGTCGGCATAGTATGGTTCTGGCAATGTCATGACGTAATCATGAGTGTCGCGCAGTTCATACTCTTTCGAGTCGAGATTCGAAATCATTTGTTCAGTTGCATCCCGTAAATCCTGGAGTGTTTTGATATCTGCAATCGTCCATGGCGTACTTCGCTGCGGCGTAACACCGATGGGTTCATCGGGCGAGTGCATTATGATTCGAGATGCTCCTGCACCGGAACTGGCTCCACCGCCGCCACCGCCTGCAGCTCCGTTTTTCCTACGGGCTGCAGCCATCTGCGCAGTTTGTACCGACGCTCGAATTGAGTCTAGTCGTTTCAACAGTTCTTGTTGCAATTCTGGCTCCGTCATTTCATCCGCGTCGCCGACTTTTAAAATTTCATATGAAACGTGTGACTCGTACTGTGCACTAAGTTTTTCTAGATTTTGAGACATGTTGTCTACAAAATCACTGACACTAGCTTCAAAACAGTACCACGTCGTGTTTTCTGGATTGCGTTTCATTTCAAATATATACTTCAAGTCATATGCCTTATTATTCGGCTTTCTAGAACCGTAGAGTTGCCAGTTCGTATGACCCTTTACGATTCCGTCATCATAAACCTGTTCCCACGTGTTTACAATCGGCAGGTCTCCCAAAATTTCTGGAAGCTCGTGGAGCAATTCTTCACGCAACAGCATTTGTACCGCGCGTTCCATCTTCATTCCGATTACCATATGAATTCCATCCTTTGTGAAATCGGCCTGCATGTTGACGGTGGGTTTTTCAAACACATAAAACGGAATGACAATTTCACTCGATGATTCGTGGGTTGGAAACTTGTACACGTTTGTAAACACGCGCATGCATGCAAGGATTACATCCATAATATTCGTCTTGGTGTGAAGGCGCTCTTCAATGTCCGACGAGTACCGGAAATCAAAGTCGATGAGGCCGGGACCGTTTGTAGGCTGTTGTTTTTCAGTAAGAAATTCCTGTTTTTTATCCACAAACACGTGCTGATGGTATCGTCTATAAAATTCTGGGATGTCACTGCGCGGAATCATAAATGCGCCGCCAATACTAAGCGACTTATCCGGAATTCGCGTGTGTGAATGCGCTTCTCCCTTTTGAACAAGAAACTTTGAAACATATTCCATGTAAGTGTTAGGCGCGGCCTTGAACCCATTCTTTTCTACATTACCTACATTATTACTCTTCAGTTCAGGTCGTTTTTCTCTTTTCATGTGTGAATATTTACTACGTAAATCGATTTGCCTGGATGATACTATTTCTATCTTTTTCTGTTTATCTCAATTTTATTATATAATATTAATGACCGACCTGTTGAAATTTTAAAAATTATCCTCTTAAATACAGGTTTTATTTAATTGCTAAAAATACTACTTAATATTTCATTAAAAAAATAAATGGACCGAATATCCAAATAGCCCATATGAATATGATTAAAAATAAAAACCATATAGATATTATATAATACTCATCTACATTGCAGTGCGTGAACAAATAAGCAAATAAGCAATAGAATGGCCAAACTTTCTACCCCCGCTTCTATGTCTACATCCACTTATCCATTTGCACTTTCAGTTACAGCGCAGTATTCGCTTTCAGATTTCGAAAGAATTATATATAATGGATTTGAATATACCGTTCACCCTGATGTAGTTGCTCTTGTGTCCAAACTGGCTGATCAAGTCGGGGCTCCGACGTATGTAAAGACGCCGGTGTTTCCCAAGAATAAAGCATCCGTATCTCTATCAAATCCTTCATCCTCGACGTCTGCTTCGACCCCGTCATCCGGGTTTTCCAGTTTCAATTCCAATTCCAACTCAAGTGGTTCAGAAAAACAACGATCAACTGGATCCCGGAGAGTAGACAGCCAGCAAATCACGGATGAAGATTGGGAATCAATACGCGCCTTTCAGGCTACCGAAGTCACGAGGTCTCAAGGTATTGAAACAAATATTAATACCATTCGCTCGTGCTTGAATCGCATTACGACTGATAATTACGCTGAAATGCGAGACGCCGTCCTATCTGAAATCGCGACACTGATTTCTAGTAGCGCGAATGAAGATTCCATGTTAAAAATCGGTACATCGATCTTCAATACGGCAAGTTCGAACCAGTTTTATTCGCAAACCTACGCCACCCTGTTCAAGGATTTGCTTGAAAAACATGATTTTTTTAAACCTATTTTTGATGAAAGCATGAAGGACTATATTAAACTATTTCAACGGATTGAGTACATTGATCCGAAAAAGGATTATGATAAGTTTTGTGAAAATAATAAGTCGAATGATAAGCGTAAGGCAATGTCGCTGTTCATAGTGAACCTTATGAAAGAGGGTATCGTACCTGCCAGCCAAGTGGTCGAATTAGTCATTGACTTGCAGCGAATGCTGAATGACAACTTGAAACTTGCCGGGAAAACCAATGAGCTGGACGAGATTTCTGAAAATATTTACATTATTATCAAGAACGGTCATACGGAGCTCACTGGAATGGAGGAGTGGGTCAACATTTTGAATAACATTACCTTCATAAGTTTGTTGAAAATAAAGAGTTACCCGAGTATCACAAATAAAACTATTTTTAAACACGTTGATATTTTGGAGCTGTTTCAATAACCAACAAACCAACAAACCAACAAATCAAATAATAATATGATTTAAACCATAATGTATATATAATATTAGCCATATCAACTATATACATTTTTATTTTTCTTAGTTGCTTACTTCAGAATGAATACGAATAACTTTAAAACGGTAACGTTTTTTGCCACGAAATATGTCGAAAATTTAGTACATTCATTAAGTCATCTACTTAAGACTGAACTGGGAATTGAAACGCGTCGAATCATTATAGGTAAACAAGTAACTACGCACGACGTACAAGTAAACGAGTCGCGACCAGACGAACTGATGTTTATTTTGATCCCGCACTTATTAGTGACCAATGTAGCGACACTGCCTCCAACCGGAAAGTATGCACTATACCAGTTGGAGCAACTTAATGACAAAGGCGTCGGTAACGTACAGCCACCCATATCTTTCAATGCGCTTTTTTGCCGGTTAATTCTTCAGAGCCTTGTGACATTCGACTATACGCAGGTTAACTTGAAACACTATCCAGAAGCATGCCGACACAAATTGCGGGTTCTTACTCCACCGATTTTATCGATGAGTTGCACGGATCCGTTACTATTGGCCGCGAATAAACCGAAACCAAAAGACATCGATGTAATGTTTTACGGTACTGCAAACTCGCGGCGAAATATTATACTTGGAATCCTGAAGGAACAGTTACAACGTCACGGCTATAATATGACAGTGGTGAGTACATTATTTGGAGCCGAACTTCTTGACTATATCTCTCGATCCAAGGTTGTACTGAATGTTCATTATTATGCCAACAGCATTTTTGAAAGCGATCGCGTGCATACGGCCCTCCGGTTTCCCGACGTGCGCATTGTGAGCGAACGGGCCACCGAACAAGATAGGACAACTGACCATTTGTACGCATTACACCCTCGAGTTTTTTTATGTGACGAAATACGCGAATACAATTCGTGCGATCCAGCATTGAAGAGCGTGATTACCGGTAAACTGTTAGATGCATGCTTGACGGCACTTGAATCGTTTACTCGAGACCAAAGCCAAAACCAAGACCAAGACCAAGACAAAAAAAAAGAAGCCGAAGAAGTCCAAGACGACAACCAAAAAATAAATGAACTGTCCAAGAGTCAAATCATTGTGTAGTTAGTTACGTTAATTTAATTTACTATTGTTTTGTTTTATTTTTATCCAATTTTAAAAATAAAAATCAATCAAATGAATCAAAATGAATGAATAAATTAGGATAAAAAATAAAATAATAGTAAAATAGTAATATAGTTATAGCGATAGTATATAAAATATCGATCAATCGTAAATAGTATAGTATAAAATAAAATGTCTTCTTTAGGATATTCTGATTTCAGTACGGGGGGAAGTTCCGCCAATGTCCCGGGTAGCGATGGGTATATTGCATCTAAACGAAAAAATAAAACAGTAAAGGCGTTTGAAACAATGACGAATGCGCAACCACAACAACAATCGCAACCAAATGGTCGCACTAACCCGAAACTTGAAAGATTACGAGCATCGATTGCAAAAATCCACGCAGCTAGCAGCGATGATGAAGACGATGATGACGATGCGACTGCAAGCGTGCTTCCAACGTACCCGGGATCCAGTGTTCCTGGTGCTGGCGCTGGTGCTTCTACCGGTCTTAAGGTGTCTCCTCCAATCGCAGATGCAGGGTCGGGTAACCAGGTCAGTACTATACCACCTCCAACTACAAATGAAGGACGAACCCATCAACCCATGTTTAGTATGTCTCAACAATTTGGAAGTAAGATGGGATCGGTGTCGGGATCCGAGTCAGAAAGCGGCGGTGGCGGGATTGAACAGTTTAAGATGAATGCGCCAAGCACGTATGCCGCGCAGTATTATAAACAGCTCGCTCCATATAACTATAACAAACTGTCGAATGAACTGGCTGGCCCTGGATCAAATGACGAGTTCATCGAAAAACTCAACTATATCATTCATTTACTGGAAGAACAGCATAATGAGCGTACCGAACACGTCACTGAAGAATTGGTCCTGTACTGCTTTTTGGGCGTGTTTATTATTTTTATCGTCGACTCATTCGCCCGAGCCGGAAAGTATACTAGGTAAATAAATTATTATTGACAATTTGAAATAAATTATTTACATAATGCGTAACAAATCAACTGAACACATAAAGCATTTGTTGTTTAAAAATTATGTTAAATAAATATATAATGATACCATTTATTATTTATTTACTATATAACAATGGCATCTATATCTCTATCCGGGTTTAACAATTTAGGCATAAGCAGTTCATTGACTGCGTACACAATCACTCCCCCGACGTCAAATCTTGCTACAACGTATGGTTCAACATGGAGTAAATTAGGCGCAACCATTAATGGGATAAACTCAAATGACGTAATGTCTTCAATCGCAATATCTAAAAATGGTGACACGTTTGTAGCTGGTGCAGTTCAAACTCAACATCCAAGTTTATCCGGTTACGCAATTGTGTATCGAAATATTAGCGGAACATGGACTATGTTGGGCTCAACTATATATGGTTTAGCAGGCGGAGACCAATTTGGAATATCGGTCTCTATATCTGCAGACGGTAATACTATAGCGGTTGGTTCAATCGATAATAACGGGTTTAATAGTAACGGACCGGGATATGTTCGAGTGTTTACATATTCAAACGCAAACAATACATGGACGCAACTTGGCGGCGTAATAAGTGGAACAACTGAAGGTGCGATGTTTGGTAAATCGGTTTGCTTATCTGCAAATGGGCGTCGGGTTATTATCGGAGAAAAGAAAAGAAATTATGAAGGGGACCTTGGTCTCGCTCGTGTTTTTGATTATGATGTAAATAAAGTGACAGCAGTTACCAATACATCTAGTGACACATACGGGCCGGTAGGATGGACCCGAATTGGAGGCGATTTTATAGGGACTATTAATTCATGGTACGGAGAAAATGTATCTATGTCAGATGACGGAAGAATTGTAGCTATAGGCGGACCTCAATTAAATACTAGTGGACTTTTTCCAGGTGGTGGTGGCAGTGGTGGAATCGTTCGAGTTTTTAGGTACGACGTTACAAAAACAACTGCGGTTACAGATGGTACAAGCGATACATTTGGGCCTAAATTATGGAATCGGATTGGGGGTGATTTTTATGGAAGTCAAAGCGTACAAGCTGGCGGATTCTGGGGAGGTGTTAAGTTATCAAGTGACGGAACAAAGGTAATGATAACATATGGCTCCGAAAATAATCTCGGATTTGTTAGAGTATTTCAATATGATATTAATAAAACTACGACGGTTACAGATAAAAGTAGCAGCACGTTTGGACCCAAATACTGGTACCAACTGGGTCAATCATTAACAGGTAGTGTTTCAGACGACGCAGTCGGTTACTCTGCAGCAATCTCAAACGATGGAACCATTATTGCATTTACTGCGGGTTACGGAGATAGTAATCCACCTTCAAATAATAATAACGTTGGATATATAAAAGCTTTTAGGTATACGTCGTCCACTAATACATGGTCTCAGTTAGGACAGACACTTACAGGGACTGTTAGCTTCGGCATTTTTGGAGCATATCTTGGTTTAAGTGCCAATGGGTCAAGAATTTCTGTAGTAAACCAGGTTCCGAGCTTGGCAGAAGTGTATTCGATTGATGTATCCGGTGGGTTTACGTACGCAAGCTCGAATACAAGTGTGGTTGAACCATACGATACTACATTAATTGTCAAATCACTCGGTACTTCAGTTATAACTGCAACGCAAAGCGGGTATGGCGCATATGCAACTACTTCTATCAATGCAACTGCCACCGTTCAGGCGTATTCATATACCCTGGTTCTCTCTAATTTTTCAGTTCCATCTAAAACGTATGGAGATATCCCGTTCACATTAACTGCCCCGACATCAAACAATACCCCGGCGTCATTCATATATTCAAGTTCCGACCTTTCAGTAGCAACCGTATCTGGAAATACGGTTACTTTGGTCGGTTCCGGAACAACGACTATATCCGCATATCAAGCATCATCAAATGACTATTCCGATGGAACTATCACAGCTACACTTACCGTTTCTCTAGCAACGTCGACACTTTCATCGGCTACATTTACTATTGCAAATAGTAAAGCGTACGGTGATCCGTCGTTTGCTATTGTAACGCGCCCCACCAGCAATAGTAGCGGTGCTATCACGTATACTAGCAATAATCCAGCAGTGGCGACAATCGACTCTTCTGGAAACTGGATAAACATAGTCGGAGTGGGCGACGTCAGCTTTAACGCGGTCCAGGCCGCAACAAGTCAATATGCTGCGGCTACCAAATCTAGTAACACCCTAACTGTTTCTCTAGGAACACCGACACTCTCATCCGCTACATTTTCCGTACCTGCCACAAAAACGTACGGTGACCCATCATTCGCTATTCTCACGCGCCCCACCAGCAATAGTAGCGGCGCTATTACTTATACCAGCAGTAACACATCAGTAGCGACGATCGACGCTTCCGGAGACTGGATAAATATAGTCGGAGCGGGCGATGTAAGCTTTAACGCATCGCAAGCGGCGGTTCCGAACCAGTTTACATCTGCAAGTCTAACAAGTGATACACTAACCGTTTCTCTAGGCACACCGACACTTTCATCCGCTACATTTACCGTCTCAAGCACTAGTAAAGTGTACGGCGACGCATCATTCGCTATTGTAACTCGCCCCACCAGCAATAGTAGCGGGGCTATCACATATACCAGCAATAACCCGGCAGTAGCAACAATTGACACGTCCGGAGACTGGATAAATATAGTCGGAGTAGGTGACGTGAGCTTCAATGCTTTACAAGCGGCAGTTCCGAACCAGTTTACATCTGCAAGTCGAACAAGTAGTACACTCACGGTTTCAAAGGGTACACCAACACTGGCATTTGTATCCCCACCGTCGACCAAAGTAGTAACAGATGCCTCGTTTTCAGTTAGCGCAACCAGTGCAAGTGATGGAGCGGTATCGTATTCGAGCAGCGATATCTCCCTTGCAACTGTGCACCCAACTACAGGGTTGGTTACATTGAAGGGTATTGGATCCGTGACAATTACGGCCTCGCAAGTTTTGACCACGCTTTACAATGCACCGACTAATGCAACTTGTTCTATTTCAATCCAGTCCGCCGGTACGGCGCTTCAAGGCACTACTGTAACTTCCGGAACATCATTTGCAGCATTGGATTTATCTGGAGCATCCTTAGTAGGTACTACCGTATCAGGCGTATCATTCTCTGGTGCAAATTTAAGCAATGTGGATTTTTCAGGAGCGGTGATTGACGGCACCGATTTCACGAACGCAAATGTAAGCGGGTCTACGAACTTACCAGCGTTTAGCACCGTTCAAAAACTACAACTTTTAAAAAATATAAATAATAAAGATATTGGTCAAGTTCAAGTTACCGAACCATTATCCGGAAGTATTATCAATGATCTAGTCGACATTCCTTCTGATATTATCAGCAATGCCACATTTGTTGTAGCACCACCATCATCTATTGACAGTAGTGGAAACAAGGTTGTAACTGTATCTGTTTCCGATATTTCGGGTGACTTGTCGGTTTACATTCCACTTAATCCTAACGAGAGTGCGAAAATAAACAACTCCGTTTACTTATTTGATGGAACTAATATTTTAGACACAAGTGGAAATGCAGTGAATTTTTTTACCATTTCTGGAGCGCTGTTTAAAGTATACGCCGGGTCGATTGTAGCCGTTAATGTCATGAGCGAATTTAATAAAATAGACATATCGTTTCCAGACGGATCAAAAATTGGACTATACGATCTGATTACAGAACTGTTTGTTTTGAAAGAGCAATAATGTAGTAATATAGGTGGGGGGGGGATTGCAAGGTCGACCTGTGTAATGAATGATGAGATAAGTGAATATACAGGTTAAACTGTTTTACGATAAATACAAATCAGTTCAACGATAAAATTGAGTTTACCGTTATAAAGTTTTTAAAAATATTTTAAACACATATATTAAAGTATAAGTGTTTATACTCCAAATAAATAGAATACTCATACTCATATGTCGGTAGTATCATCTGCGTACGACAATTTTATTTCTGGACCTACGGCGCAGTCTACGAGTAATGACTGGCAATATTTTGAAATAAATTCAGCTAGAAGTAGCGCAAATTTATTACCGAGCTGGCAAAATGGAAATGAAGTTATATATACATACGGTCAATGGGATAATAATAGATTTGGAGGCAACTATCCGTTCATTCAAAAAGTAACAGGTAGTGGGACAATAAATGGTAACTATGGTTCGTCGTTTACTGGACCCGCGCTAGTAATGCATCCGGATGACAATTCAGAATATAATATATGCCTTGGATATAAAAACAACACGGCAAGTACTATCACTGCTACGGTTGACATATCATTATCGTTGTTATTCCCAGATAGAAACAGTGATGGCGTCAACTACTATATTCAAAGAGGGTTGGTCAATGGTACTAGATATTTAAGTTATGTTAGTAGCAGTATACCATCCCGCTCTACATCCACATATACGTTTACTAATAGTAGCATCGAGATACAGGCAGGCGAACTTATTTACCTTACCATAAATAAGAATGGCGCGTTCAGTTACGACCATGTGCGTGTCGGATTTACCGTTACATATACTGGTACAACCCCTTCGCCAACATATAATTCAATTCCGCAAGTATCAAAAACGATTGGGGTTGATGCATCGTTTTCGCTGGCTGCCGTTATGATTGGGGCAAGTAATAGCAGTGGCGCATATACATTTTCTTCAACGAGTACTGCTATAAGCATCAGCGGTGACATTGCAACTATACTCGAATATACGCCTTCCGCAATTACTGTCAATGTATCACAAGCTTCAACTGAAACCTATGCCGCAGGGAACACGACGTTTAGTCTTCTTATTTCGCGCAGAACATCTACCTTTTCTGCATCTACATTTACAGTTGCATCATCAAAGACAGCGGTTGATCCATCATTTGCAATAACAACCCGTCCGACAAGTGACAGTAGCGGCGCAGTCACTTACAGTAGCAGCAACACCAATGTCGCCACAATTACTGAGGATGGGTCAGGAAACGCGATATCCATTGTTGCCGCAGGTACCGTGACATTTACCGCAACCCAAGCGGCTACAAGTCAATTTACCGAATCTACCATAACTAGTAACCAACTAACCGTTTCTCTAGGAACCCCGACATTATCGTCATCCACATTTGTAGTCCCAACTTCTAAAGTGTACGGCGACGCATCATTCGCTATTGTAACTCGCCCCACCAGTAATAGTAGCGGTGCTATCACGTATACCAGCAATAACACGGCAGTAGCGACAATCGACACTTCCGGAAACTGGATAACTCTGGTTGGAGCGGGCGACGTGAGTTTCAACGCCATTCAGGCGGCAGTTCCGAATCAGTTTACATCTGCAAGTATACAAAGTGATATACTAACCGTTTCTATAGGGACGCCGACACTCTCATCCGCTACATTTATTATTGCAAACACTAGTAAAGTGTACGGTGACCCATCGTTTGCTATTCTCACGCGCCCCACCAGCAATAGTAGCGGCGCTATTACTTATACCAGCAATAACCCGGCAGTAGCAACAATTGACACGTCGGGAGACTGGATAAATATAGTCGGAGTGGGCGATGTAAGCTTTAACGCATCGCAAGCGGCGGTTCCGAACCAGTTTACATCTGCAAGTCTAACAAGTGATACACTAACCGTTTCTCTAGGCACCCCGACACTTTCATCATCTACATTTACTATTGCAAATACTAGTAAAGTGTACGGCGACGCATCATTCGCTATTCTCACGCGCCCCACCAGCAATAGTAGCGGCGCCATCACGTATACCAGCAGTAACCCGGCAGTAGCAACAATTGACACGTCGGGAGACTGGATAAATATAGTCGGAGTTGGTGACGTCAGCTTCAATGCTTTACAAGCGGCGGTTCCGAACCAGTTTACATCTGCAAGTCGAACAAGTACACTCCTCACGGTTTCAAAGGGTACGCCAACACTGGCATTTGTATCCCCGCCGTCGACCAAAGTAGTAACAGATGCCTCGTTTTCAGTTAGCGCAACCAGTGCAAGTGCTGGAGCGGTATCGTATTCGAGCAGCGATATCTCCCTTGCAACTGTGCACCCAAGTACAGGGTTGGTTACATTGAAGGGTATTGGATCCGTGACAATTACGGCCTCGCAAGTTTTGACCACGCTTTATAATGCACCGACTAATGCAACTTGTTCTATTTCAATCCAGTCCGCCGGTACGGCGCTTCAAGGCACTACTGTAACTTCCGGAACATCATTTGCAGCATTGGATTTATCTGGAGCATCCTTAGTAGGTACTACCGTATCAGGCGTATCATTTTCTGGTGCAAATTTAAGCAATGTGGATTTTTCAGGGGCGGTGGTTACCGGCACCGATTTCACGAACGTTAATTTAAGCGGCGCTACTAACTTACCGGCATTTAGCACCGTTCAAAAACTACAACTTTTAAAAAATATAAATAATAAAGATATTGGTCAAGTTCAAGTTACTGAGCCATTATCCGGATCCGTTATCAACAGCCTAGTCGATATTCCTTCTGATATTATCAGCAATGCCACATTTATAGTAAAGGCCCCGGCAACCATTGACGGTAGTGGAAACAAGGTTGTAACTGTATCTGTTTCCGATATTTCGGGTGACTTGTCGGTTTACATTCCACTTAATCCTAACGAGAGCGCGAAAATAAACAACACCGTTTACTTATTTGATGGAACTAATATTTTAGACACAAGTGGAAATGCAGTGACGTTTTTTTCCATTTCCGAAGCGCCGTTTAAAGTATACGCCGGGTCGATTGTAGCCGTTAATGTCATGAATGTGATTAATAAAGTAGTATTCTCTTTTCCAGACGGATCAAAAATTGGACTATACGATCTGATGACAGAACTGTTTGCTCTGAAATAATGTAAAAAACAAAAAGGTTATAATATAAATGTTTTTATAACGTCATATGACGTTAAAAACATTACTAACATAGGTTCTGGGGGGGGAATGTGAATGCAAGGTCGACCTGTGGAATTATGAGATGAGATGAGTGAATGTGTGGGAGGGGTTGGATTGTATATCGCTGTTTGACGAGTAATAGTACAAATCCGTTCAACAATAAAAATGAATTTACTGTTGTAATGACTTTAATTATAAAGAGATAACCCATGAATATTCGGACCAGCTACACAGTGAAGTGGTTCTAGTCAAGTATGGTATTCATGGGAAAATATTTGTTTGACAGATCAGTTAGTAAGATTTTTCTATCACTTTCACTCTTGATCAGGAAGCCAGTAATGAGTATTACCAATGCAATGAAATGTCACGACAAATGGCGTATGTTGATTGATCGCCCCGCACTCGCGATCAACTGTCTCGTTCACGTTTTCAACGTTCACCGTGAACATTTAAACGTATACAACGAGCCCATATCCACTCTGTTTAATGTCACTGAGCCCGACAAGGGAGCGTCAAGCGCCCACTACGAAGTGCTTAAACCCCTCTGCGCAGAAGGGTCTTAGGGGGACGTAGGTCCCATAGCAGGTTCTTTAAAACTGCCAAAATGGAAAATACCGGCAATACGTTTCGATTTCCGGTTAGTACCACCCACAGGTATCGATCCTGTGCCTGCCTTGTAATGAATAAGAGATAACCATCAAACAAATCGGACACGAATGTCAAGAGGTAGTTCGACGAGTTTACTGCCCTCCGTGGGAGTGGTTTGTTATTATGAGGGGCGACGAGCGCCCCTCTGGCCCCATTGCGTAGAGGGGGTTTAGGGGGACATACGTTCCCCTGACAGTTTCTTTAAAGCTGCCAAATTGAAAAGATACCGACAACCCGTTTCGATCGAGTGACCTCAGGGTTATGAGCCCTGCGCGCTGCCCCTGCGCCATGTCGGTTAACAGGGAACCCAAGGTTCCCACACAAATGGAAGATTGTTGGAGTGCATATAGTGATGCGCGGGCGCGTTTCTATAAAACGGCCAAATTGAAAATATACCGGCGACAGGTTTCGATCCTGTGACCTTCCGCTTATAAGGCGATAACCATCCTCAGTTCAGACGTTGTCAGTCAAGATGGTAGAAGACGGTGTTGTAGACGCTCTGCCGCTGAGCTACACCGGTTCTGTGGAGGGGACGTATGTCCCCTGGCAGTTTCTTTAAAGCTGCCAAATTGAAAAGATACCGGCAACCCGTTTCGATCGAGTGACCTCGGAGTTATGAGCCCCGCGCGCTAACCGCTGCGCCATGCCGGTTACCTAGAAACAACTTGTTTGGCACTAGACCAGACACTTCATTCCTACCCTTTATATACGAAAAATCTTTAAGTAGTTTCGGACCACATACTATATTGTGTATATTATTATTTAAGGAAAAATAGCGATGTATAATAATTTAATACTTATAAATAACTATGCTTTGATTGGTCGTCTAGTATACCAACCAATACAACCAATAAAAAAAATGTCCGAACTCGAACCTCAACCAGAGCCCGTAGAGCCGAACCACTGTGTCCAACTTATGGCAAACGTTATGAATTACTTAAGCGGGTCGCTTTACGAGGGGTCGTTCAAAAAGTGCCACGAGGACGCCTTGCGCGAATTAAATTCAATATATGATACCGTTTCTAAATCTCCACAACAGCTGCCGCCTTACCATATGCGAACTAGTTTTTATGATAACTTTATATTTCTCTCACCTGTTACCGATACAGATGATCCGGACTATACGCTTTATAAACGACAACTTTTTATGTTTACCAGATCGCAGAACGTACTTTGACATGCTCGAAGAATACCGTCAAATCATCATGTTACTATAAATAACTATAATAAAAAATCGTTCTATATTTTTTTATTATGGGAATGAAATAAAAATAAACCAAATAAAATATTAGGAATTAAATCAAAAATAAAATCAAAGAATAACATAACATATATAACCATATATAACACATAATAAAACATCTACGAAATGAACATTTTTATTATTCGAAAAAACTTGCCGTTTTTTGCAATTTTGTTATACTTGATACTGTTTTTCGTACTTCAACAATCCAAGCCTGGGTTTTTGTATAACTCGGACGGCAGTTTACGCCAATTTGGCATTGGATTCAAACGCAAAACGGTAATTCCGATATGGATTGTTTCAATCGCTTTAGCGATTATTTCTTATTTAACGGTCTTATACCTGGTAACACCTGCTCCAAGAATTCAATAATTCAAACGACGTGATGGGACAATTCTTGCCTTATGGCAACGGTTATCCCTACACTTGTGCGACCCCTTGCGACATTTTCGACCGGTAGTTGTCTTATATTTCCGCAATGACTTTCTTACGCAATTATCATTGTAACAGCGATGAGCGCTTTTACGGCATGTTGCCGAGTGTCGACGTTTCCATCCACCCTTCATTGTAATGGTTGACTGTTTTGTATATTATATTTTATATTATACGTAAATATAATAAATATTTTTCATATTTTATATTTTTTTATTTTGAATTTATATTTTTGTATCTCTTATAAATTAAATGTAAATGAAGTTATACTTTGCCATGATTCGTTTTACTTTGTGAGGAACTTCGTATCCAAGACCATTATTTTCACTCCTATTGATATTCATGTTCATACTTTGCACATACTGTTTCATTTCACTGGACGGGTCGCATGAAAATATGGAGTACGCCTTTTCAAATGTCGCCCTTGCCAGTTGTATGTCGCATGCATTCATCGACACTTGTTTTTTATGTCTATCTACCACCCAGTCATAAAATGCACTATCAAATTGGGTTTGGGGTTGTTCCGCGTCGTCGTCAAGAACCCGATCTTCTTGGTATTCTTGATACGAGTTTAACAAATCACTCAAGTAAATACGAAATTTCAAATGCCTGGTGGGCGGCTTGGAACCTATATCTATATCGGAAACTCCTCCATTCGAAGTGTAGTCGGTTCCGGATAAAATACAGACCATTTGAAACCCGTGCAATGAAACTGCCATATCTCTCAAAATCGTATCCAATGTATATTCCACGCCAGTGCTGTGCCAGATATTTACATGTCGAAGCACGACGGGGCACCCGTAAAGAAAGAGGTCCATATCGTCGCTCATACACGCTTGAGCAAATCCGCATTTCACGAGGTAAGCGCACAATAAATCCGACTCGCCATCAGACTCGATGTACTCTACGCCGAACTCCCGCATCAGTCGTTTGAGTTCATTTAATTCGAAATTGCTTATGCGCATAAACCGCCGTTTCAAAGACTGCATGCGCCTTCGTATTTGTTCGGGACACTCGTATTCCGCTGAATATGTGGCACTTGCGCTAACAGTAGAAGTAGATGGATCGCTGGTTTCATCCGATTTATGAAGTAATGTGTCGAGCCGATTGTACTGTTCCAAAGCATTTTCGCGGACAGATGCGCGCGCATTCAGGACCCCTTTTTTTTCTGCTGGAGCAACTCCGTCAAATATAAACACGGGCGTAATATTCAAATGTTTGAACTGGGAAATCATGAAATACATGCTCTCCATCAACGAGTTGGATGCCAGGTACTTGTGAATGTAAATACTCGTGTCGATCACTATTGTTTTCCCAGAATATTGAGAGAGCGAAACATATTTCAATGCGCTAGGCGCTTTTCGTTTAATCAATGTGTTTAAAAATCTTACTCCCATCTTGTTATTACTAATTACTAGTAGTAGTGTAGAGTTGTACCGTATATCATATACAGCACACTGCTATACGATATACTCATCAATTTTTATATTATTTTTTTACACCCATCCCATTACCAAATAGTCATTCTACTTGATTTATTAGTATTTTCATCTGTAGTTCCTGTAGTTCCTATCTCTCGTTTCATTTTGGTTATTATGTCTATCGCGTCTGAAAGGGATGAAGATGAAGATGTCGATGATGATTTAACAATGAGTTCGATCAGAATAAGCAAAGCGTCGGATCCAGCAATCCCGGAATTCGCCTGTATTAAATTATGTTTATTTGTGTCCTTGCACCATTGAAGAAACAGATCCGCTTCAAGCATTGTAATGCCTGTCAATATATAATACGCAAATACATTTGTATCTTCAGAATACTTCTTCAAAACGAGAGATTTGGACGCAGCATCAGTTGAAAGTATCTGAGGTAAAGTAAGACCCATATGCGCCAACACGCTAGTCGCCTGATACAAAGAAAATGCGCGTTCAGTTGCGAGACATCTTTGAACTGCTTGTTGATACTTTTTATAGGTTCCTCGGCCTCCCAGTATGTTATAATACGAGTAAAATGCGACATTTAACAGTCGAGCCCATGTCTCCGCATACGTTTCGCTGAGTATGATATCGTGCTTAATTCCCGGAAATAAGTGGTCAACCGTTACATCGTCCGCCATATGCCCAAAGTCAAGATCAAGATTGTGCATTGTCTCGTGAAGCAGCACCTTGAAGAACTCTTCATAACGATAAATTATGATCTCAGTACGATCCTTACTACCATTTTTTGAGAGATTTGCAGTACACGATGTTGTAAATCCGGTATTTGAATGTTGAGGACCAACCGTAGATGATGGAGTATCAGGAAGATTTTTTTTAAACGGTGTAAAGTACAGGTATACATCCAGCTCTTTCGAGCAGTCGCAGTCCTTCGTATACGGAGCTATGAACTGAAACCATGCGAATGCTTTGTATACATGCTGACGATATTTTTTCAGCCAGTATAGCGGGATCCCTTTTGACTCAGAGGTTTCGACTGGCCGATCATCTGATTCTGATTCCGTGTTGTCTTCATCGCTGTCGTCGTTACGCTTCAATTCATGTGCGTGCGATTGGTAGTGAACAATATGGAGGCGTATCGTACGTCCTCCTGCGACTGTCGAGTATAATAACCAGTGTGTAGCTTTGGTAGGATCTGTCATAAATTTCATGATATGTTTGGGTAAAAAAGTGAGATCGTTCGACGGATCTTTAAAAAACATGGGCTCGGGTAATTTTCCGACCACTATTTCTGGCATTGTCATTTTTATCAACGCGTCCTGTGATTTGTGAAATACTTTATCTGCTTTCTGAAGTTGTTGAAACCAGCGTTTGTATACCGATTCCGTATACGCCGATGGCTCCAAGTCCATGGTTTTCTTGTGGCGTTGGAACGCTTGAATAAACCGTTCTCGTCTGGTCATTTTCAAATTTTTAATAATTATTATGTTATTATTAATTATTATTATTATTATTAATTATTATTATCATTAATTATTATTATTATTTATTTTTTGAGTCTATGCGCTTATATGCTAGACGTTATGGTAGACGCATAGTCATTCCCAATCATAACGATATCAAATGTTTCAACATCGTGAACTTTAAAGTCGCAGCCATTAAGTGATTTATTTATTTTTGTGGTTGGCTCCATAATGTAATAATTGGTATTATGGCCAAGTAATATTTCAGACTCAGTTGGAAATGATGAAACACAAGAAATAAGTAATGCTTTAACACCAGGTAAAAGAGTAATTCTTTGAAAACAGCATTTTCTTCCGATAAATTCAAAGCTTGCTTTCGCACTCACTGATGTTGACTCAAACCCATTTAACGACTTTATATGGTGTGTCATATCCCTCGTAAAATAGTCACTCGTGTCTACACTACGATACACGTACATTTTTTTAGTTACTCCGGGTGAATTTTTTATAATACGGTCAATGTCGCTTGCATAGATTTGAACGACTTTAAACCAAAAATCACTCGTAAAACAAGTAAGCAGTCCTAGAAAATTAACGTACACATGTGATAACAAAGTATCGGAACTGCCACCGGAACTGCCAACTGATAACAACGTTTGTATTTCATATAACTTTTCTGAAGGTACATCAGGTGAAATGACTTCAGATAACTGTTCTGGACTATATGTTTTAAGCTCATCAAATGCCTGAAAAAACATGGCAAAGTAGGGTCTATACGTGTGAGGACTAGAATCAATCTCTTTTAAATATCTCGTAAGTTTAGAAGGAGTAAGATTTTTTCTAAGAAAATTGTTAGCGATTTCGTCGCCAGTTCTTGTATATGAATAAATCGTAAATAAGTCTCGTTTATTAAGATGAGCAATATACTCAAACTGGCTTTTCATCCATTCATTATCAAGTAAATTTTCAAAGTCGATTAGACTTGTATGTTCTCCAATATTTTTGTGTATGTTTCGATAAAGGATGTTATTATTTGATTTGAAATGAAAAAGGGGTTTTGTATCACGCATAACTTCTAACTCATCTAGTCGTTCATGGTTAAACTTTCTTGTAGTTTCCTCTTCCATATCTGCAATAAATGGAACTCCTTCATAGTTTATTTTAATACTATATTCAACAATAGGTGCCGACGACTCAAGTCCGCCCGCGCAACGTCTTCTTATAGCTTCATTTTGGTACATGTCCAAATTTCTTGCGTCTTTCAACAACATTTTTCTTTTTTGTAGAACTCTTTTAAATAAATTTGTCTTTTGCGTTAACCTTGCACCCCCTCGCATAAATCGCCTGCGATTTTTAGAAGTCATTATGGTTTTATTTATTATTATTAATTATTATTATCATTAACTATTATTATTATTATTATTATTTTAATTTTTTAAAAAGCAAATACTTTGCTCATTTTCAAACACTCGATTCCAATTTCGAGCGAATTTGAAGCAGTGGCTTAAACAGTATGGGTCGCTCACCGCGCTGAAAGTGGTAGATGCGAGCATTCAATGTACCCAGCAAGATATTTCGCAAATCGGTATGCTGGCGAAATTTGGCTTCCATAGCACTGGATAAGGCTTCAGCACCTCTACCGCCTGAAAAAAAGTCGCGGTCAATTGTTACCGCCTTGGGGCGGTACAGTTTCCCGTGAAATATTCCAGTATCGCTACCAGCCGCGCGCGCAAGTTCCGGATTTTTAGAAATTTCCGATTTCGAGTCCATTGAAAATTGTAAATAGAAATCGTGATTGTGTTTTTTGAATTTAGAGCCCTGGTAGTAATGCTCGACGCTGAACCATGTACGACGATCCAATACAAATGGCGACTCGGCCATATTCGTGAGCGAGCGCCGCCAATTATGGTGGCTTGCCAACGGGACAAATAAATGCTGCATTCCAGAAGGAACGTATTCGCCCGCGCCATGACCAGGCTTATCATTTCCGGATCGATTATAAATTTGGAATACCGGAACGTCTCGAGTTCTATTCGCGGTTTCCGAATCATCATCTGTGGACTTATGCCTTCCTCCTCCCCCTCCTCCCGATTGTGTCTGAGAGCTTGGATAGATTTCAAGCACGCGTTTGAATTGCGGTAAAAATGCAAATTCTGTGTCAGGGTTTTCGATACATTTTGTAACAATCTGCGTGCGAATGTCGTATGGCAGTTCGACAAACGAAAATGAGCCTTTTGTTCGGTACCGTATGAGTCGGTAGGTATTATGTTCATCCACGGAAACAACAATAAATATAGAAGGTTTGTACGTGGATGTGGTAACCATACCGAGTCCGAGCCCTGGTGCGTCGGCAGCGCGGTCTCCGCAAACAATTACATTATCCAAATCGCCATCCCTGAATCGTTCTTCTGACATGCGTATAATGGAAATATTGTATGCGCGTTCTAAGGCGCGGAGCGCCCACGCATCCGGAATGAATGTGCGAGTTGTCAATATGGTTTTGAAGTTATCGAATTTGCTTTCGGTTTGACGCATGTATCCATATTGTTTCATGACAATATCTTTCAAAAAATCAACTCGTGTCTTCTTCTCGCGTTGTTCGGCGGCATTATGTGTCATTTCGGTCTTCACTTTCAACATATCAGTTGGAGACAAGTGTTTGCCACTTATTCTCTCTTTGAGCTCATCCCCTTGTTTCTTTTTTTCTTGAAATTGTTCTGACGCCTGTTTTAAAAGTGCGGTATATTTGTTATAGTGTTTTATATACTCCTGAAACAGTTCTTTGGTTGCCATACTTGCCAGTTTGACGCGCATTTGTTCAATCGTAATGGTCGTATTGCCCTGACTAAGCAACGCGTCGCGGATACACGCAAAAAGCGAATCGGTACCTCCCTCATTATCTTCAATTCCAAAATGACGGTTTTTCATAAATTGTTGAATCCATACATCACGGCCAGTCTCTTCACTATGAACGTACTCTGCGCGCTCCTTATCGGCCAGCGCCTTTGTTTGGGTTGGAAGCGTAACGTCTCGAATGACGGCATCGACGCTCGGACCGGGGTTTTTTTCAGAATCCGAACCTGATTCTTCAGAATCATCTACGTCGTCCACCGAATCCACTCGAACCACTGGACGTAAGTCAGATATTGCCGTAACTGCACCCACGTTACTTGCCATCATGGTTATTTTTTTAGGAGTTTCAGCATTTGCATTTGCATTCGCATTTTTACCTTTACCCCTACCATTGCCCGTATCACTGTCTTCTAACATTCGTTTCTCTCGTTTTTTCGCCTTCTCTTCTCCAATTTGTTTTACAATTTCTACCGATTTCATATTGGCCTTGCGCAACATGTCTACTGTGATATACGAGAAAATCAGGGGGCGAAACGGAGCAGACACTACGTTCAGTTCCAAGTTTTCGTCCAAGTGCGACTCGTCGGATTTAAAGTATTCGATAAGGCCGATTTTTCGAATCACGCTGTGGTTATATTTGTGCACTAAATAAATAGGATAGTATACTGCTTCATAGGGTGGGTTATTGAATTCTCGCTTAACCTTTCCAAACGCGATGGTGACAGCGATACCTTTTATTTCAGTTTCGTATGCGTCGGTTGTATAATGAATGTCGCCATTTTCTAGTTGGGCCAGTTCTGGGTATGCCAACGTTTCGCACCCAGGTAATCTTGAAAATACCATAATGATAATTAATGGGTATTAATGGGTATGATGTTGTGATAATTATTTAAGATTTATTATATAAAGTGTTTTTATTTAAATGTATAAAAGATTAAAGTATAAATTAACGAGATCATGAAAATTTTAATTTTCGGAGGAAACGGATGGATCGGAACGCAATTTCGGAACGTATGCGATCGCGCAAAACTGGGTGGATCGGACATAGAATATAAAATCTCTCAAATTCGGAGAGTATCTCTTGAAACACAGAGTGAAATTATTGAAGAGGTAACCGCGTACATGCCAACTCACGTCGTTTCATTTTTGGGACGTACGCATGGGTCAATTGGAAGTAAGACGTATTCTACAATCGATTATTTGGAACAGGAAGGAAAGCTAAGCGAAAATATGAGAGATAATTTAGTTGCCCCTCTTCTTCTAGCGTATATTTGCAAATACGCAAACGTGCATTATACGTATTTGGGAACGGGGTGTATTTTTCATTACAAGGACGAAGACGTTCAAAAGATGCTTGGCTACGACAACCGCGAGGACCCTGCGGGCTCTGAAATAGAAACATGTTACAAATTCAAAGAAACCGATGCACCTAATTTTTTTGGATCGAGTTATTCGATTGTAAAGGGTCTCACGGACCAGATCATGCAGGAACGCAACTGTATTTGTGAAAGCGTCCTGAATTTACGAATTCGAATGCCGATTATAAATCGAGACCATCCGCGCAACTTTGTTACGAAAATAACCGGGTACTCAAAAATATGTTCGCTTCCCAATTCAATGACGGTACTGGATGAATTTTTACCGTACGCGCTGACACTGATGCAGTGCAGGTATGTGGGTACGCTGAACTTTGTAAACCCGGGCGTGATTTCGCATAACGAAATGTTGAGAATGTATCGACAGTTTGTGAACCCCGAATTTGAATGGACGAATTTCACGGTAGATGAACAAAATGAAATTCTCTCGTCTAAACGATCCAATAACTACCTAGATACCGCAAAGTTGGAATCGATTTTTCCGAATGTACGAAGCATTCAAGATGCGGTACAAGACTGCATGATTTCATATAATAGCCCCTCAGGAGGCCAAGATGAACCCAAAAAAATTATTTTGAGCCAAATTCAATGCAATGCAAGGATTATGCGCCCATGTTTAAGTCTAAATGGTGATGGCGATAGTGGCGATGATTATCACGGTGCTAACGCTGCTAACACTGGTGTTGTTAATAAGGGAGTACTTCTTCAAAAGGGAGGGGAAATATTGGTCAATGCCGCGGGGGCATGTAGTCGAATCCTTTCAAAAACGGTTGGGGAGTTATATACTAAAATGTTACGCCATAAACCAACCTTCCGCGGTAGTAGTAATAATATATATACAACTGAACTGCGGTCCCGGAATATAGAACCTGTACCAGTACCCGTACCCGTAATTAGTAAGCCGGCGGAAGTACTGTCGACACTTGTTGACGATGATACCACGGTTGTGTGCATTACTGGCGGGGCAGGGTTTATTGGATCCCACTTTATCAACTTTATGTGGGCAAAATATTCAAAACTTAAGATAATCAACCTGGATTGTATGTACTACTGTTCCAACATATTGAATGTCAACGCCGAAATTCGTGAAGACGAAGGGGGTAGGTATAAATTTTATAAAACGGATTTAGCAGACGCTGAGGCTGTGACCGAATTACGCGGGATTTTAAACACGCACGCGGTTACACATGTCGTACATTTTGCCGCGCAGTCCCATGTTCAAAACTCGTTTGGGGAGTCGCTGCAGTATACTCGCGACAACGTGATGGGAACGCACAACTTGCTGGAAGCAGCCAGATTGTACGGAAAAATCCAGCGGTTTATTCATGTGAGCACGGATGAAGTTTACGGCGAATCCGACTCTATAGGCGACTGTAAAACCGAGTCATCGTTACTCAGTCCAACCAACCCGTATGCCGCAACCAAGGCCGCCGCGGAAATGATTGCGCAGTCATACTACCGATCATTTAAACTTCCTCTCATTATTACTCGGGGGAACAACGTGTACGGTCCGAATCAGTACCCTGAAAAGTTAATTCCTCGATTTGTAAGCCTGTTACAAGATGGGAAAAAACTCACGGTTCAAGGGACTGGTGATAATATACGGTCGTTCATTCACGTTTCAGACGTTTGTAGCGCGTTTGATATTATTCTCTCAAAAGGTACGACGGGAGAGATATACAATATAGGCGGTGACGAGTCCAGTGATTACAGCGTTATGGAAGTTGCCAAGATCCTTATCAAAGAGATAAACGGAGATACCGCAATATGTGACGCATCGTCCGATGTTGAGTGGATCGAGTATGTAGACGATCGCCCGTTTAATGATAAACGGTACTACATAAGTAATAACAAACTAAAACAACTTGGGTGGAATCCTCAAGTTGATTTCATGGACGGAGTACGAGACCTTATCAACAAAACTCGGACATAAAAGTTAGTCAGTTGTTTTGTTTTGAATGTGTTCAAAAAATGAGTCGTTATAAATCAATTTTCCGGTTGGTTTATAGTTGTTAATTGGAGTATACTCCTTCTTCTTCAGATTTACGGCAGAATTAGAATTAGAATCTGATAATGCAGGATTTGAAGTTTTCCCGTTTTTGTATAAAAGGGTATTCATGTTCGCCTTCATACCTCCGACGCTTGAACTGGCATTATTTCCGCCTCTACTTCCTCCCTTTGTAATCACGAATGGATTATTATTGCCTTTACCATTGGGTTCGTCGTCGTCGACCGGGACCGGATCGCCGGATTCATCTATTTCAATCCCCGTCTTTTTTTTAAATTCGTCGCGAACGTACGTTGGAATGTACGCCTTCCACGAAATGAGAAGCAGGTTCGGGTGAGTATACTGTACGCGAAATCCATTATTTATTAAATGCTCAACCACATATTCGACGCACCCCATGTGGTCGTAATGGGCTACCCCGAGGATAACTTCTGGAACAACGAACCAACAAAATTGTTGATTGACGTGCTGCCTCGCCGTGAGTTTTATTTTGGCATGGATGCGATTCAGAATTTTATTGAATGTAAATAATTTGGACTGGTCGTGTGCTTTCTTTTTCTCGTATAAATCGTCAATGTTTATTTTTTCCAATCTCTCGATTTTATCATTATTGTAATCGAAAAAACTTTCCATTATTCACTCTTAATACTCTATATGAACACGAATATTTTTAACAAATAACTAATAACTAATAATTTAATTTATTTAAAGGTATCAAGATAAACAAGAATACATAAATTAACATAAATTAACATAAATTAACATAAATTAACATAAAATAAAAATGGTTTCATATTCAACTCTTCTAAGAATCTACGTCGGCGAGGAATCCGGCCCAGAGTTGGTCGCTAAATACAAAGACGCGTGTTCAGCCCACAACGAGAAACTTGTAACAAATGGTAAGTTCCCAGATGCAGGGTTTGACCTGTATATTCCCTCCAATTATTGGGAAAACGACGAGACGTATTTGAGTAACCGTATGAGCAATTCAACCTTCAAGTTACCGCTAGGTGTAAAATGTGCTATGATCCAGTATTCGGATGCGTCGTATCCCGATATCGCGTACACGGGATATTATTTGTACGCACGGTCATCTATTGTAAAAACGCCGCTGCGACTTGCAAATTCCGTGGGAATTATCGATTCCGGATACCGCGGCGAGGTTACTGCTGTAGTCGATAAACATGACGCGTCAAACGACTGGAAAACGGTTCTTAAACGCGACTGTAAAAAATTTGACCGGCTGTTTCAAATTTGTTCGCCGAGTCTAGGACCGTTCCGGGTAGAAATGGTAGAATGCGAGAGTGATTTAAGTGTTAAAACGGACCGAGGTGATGGCGGATTTGGATCGACGAGTTCAGGGGTGTTTAGCAAATAGCAAAGCAAATAGTGTGATAAAACCCCAAAAAACAAAAACGAAACAAAAATAATTTTTTATCTTGTTAGTTTATATAGCCATAGTCATAATAAACGAAATGAGCGACCCAATTATTAGAACCCGAAATTATTACAGTGGTATAGATCCACAGCACTATTACAAGAATTCGACCGGCGATCTGTTAAATGATAAAGCGGTGCGTGCAGTCCCATACAAGGACGTGCATCTTTCTGATTTGTTGAACAATGAAAGATGTGGAGTTACGTTCTGGTATTACCGAGATACGGACAATATCGCCGCTCCTGTGAAGACCAATATTGGTCCTAAGTCTGGAATAGTCAGATCGTATAACCCGGAAACCAATTTAGTGGCAGTTGATTGTGTCAAGAAACGCCCTAGTCGGATAAGCGTTTTGTTTAAACGCACCAATAAAATGAGGTACGTAGAACCTAACGCTATAGTGGTTTCGTCGATTTCGCGCTTTTGCTTGCTACGACGCATTTCCAAACGCGCGTCCAGTGCCAGTCCTAAAGGTAGTGCCAGTCCTAAAGGTAGTGCCAGTTCTAAAGGTAGTGCCAGTCCTAAAGGTAGTGCCAGTTCTAAAGGTAGTGCCAGTCGAAATTCCAGTAGAGGTGGAAAGAGAAACACTCGAAAACGACGACAAATACGCAAGTAAGATTATGAACGTTTGAATGAAAAACAACTGCAGTTGCATTTGGCGATGGGTAGTACTGCGATTTGTATTAATTTCATAGACGCGTCCAACATTGATACAGCAACGCGTTCTTCTTCGTGGTCCAATGTTAATAACAAAATGCTTTTTATAATAACGTGCAGAAAGTGTAGCACCGAGTCGGCCGATAATGATATTCTAAAACTTTGGGTGGTTGTATATTCGTTGAACAATCGAACAACTTCGTGCATAAATGTCATAAAATGTACAGAATCATTCATGTCTATTTTTCCATCTTCCATAATTTTCGTGAACGCGTCCAAAAATATTCGGTTCAACTCGGTCACGCTATTTGTTGACGAAACAATAGTTTTTATATTTTCGATATCGGCCGGTGTAAAACTTGCCTTGTTTTCCTCGTATACTTTGAATACTTCCATGAAGATTAGATCGGGCTGACTTAAAATCGCCTCCAATTTTATTCGAAGCGGTTTTATTGTTAGAATCAAATTCAAAATAATATTTTTTATAAAACCGAATACCAGCTGTTCATTTTCCGTATATGCACTCATTGCATCTTTGAATGATGGGGTTGATGGTACTGGTGCTGATGCTGATGGCGATGGCGATGGTGGTGATGATTTCAGTTGTACTTGCTTCGACTGATGGTGTTGATTCAGGTGTTTTTGCGAATGGTGGTCTGAATGTTGTTGTTGTTGTTGTTGTTGCTGTTGCTGTAGTTGTTGTAGTTGTTGTAGTTGCTGCATTTTATTGTTTGTTTAATTTACCTATTACTATTTTATTTATATATTTATTTCCTAGTAACTATCTAAATATAACAATAATAACAATACCAGTAACGTAAATCTAAATACAAAAAATATAAACGATGCATAAACCAACTGCGGCTTCTCCAAATACAAGTAATATCAATGCGACAAATGCAACAAATGCAACAAATGCGAAAACAACACAACGACCGAACATAAAACATATTGTGGTTGGCGGTGGAGGCACTACCGGGTTCATGACATTTGGCGCGCTTAAATTTTTACAAGAAAATGATTTTTGGAATATTTCAAACATCAAAACCATTTATGGAACTTCGGTTGGAAGTATAGTCGCAACATCGATTGCGTTAAAGTATGATTGGGAAACGTTGTTAACTTATTTTATTCGAAGACCGTGGAACAAACTGTATGCATACAATAAAAGCGACATGGTACTGAATTTGTACAACCAAAAAGGTATTTTTAAAAGGGCTATTTTTGAAAAAATGTTGCTTCCATTACTAGAAGGTCGTGGACTGTCGGGGAATATAACCATGAAGGATCTTTTTGAATACAGTAAGATCGACGTCCATTTTTTCAGTTTGGAATTGAATTCCATGACCAAGACCGATTTGTCGTACAAAACACATCCCGATTTGCGGGTAGTGGATGCGATTTACATGAGTTCGGCATGCCCTATCCTGTTTTCGCCGTGCATAGACGAGGCATCCAAGACGTGTTATGTGGACGGCGGTCTTATATGCAACTACCCGGTGAATGAATGCATTGAAAACGAAAAGTGTATACCGGATGAAATTCTTGGCATGCGAAATATTTTTGAACATTATGTAAACCCGGTCACCGAATCCACTTCAGTATTCGAATATTTCACGAGCATTTATAAACAGGTTACAATGTACGCACTAAATGAACAATCTTATCAGCCCATACAGAATGAAGTTGTGTGTATTACGGATAATTCTGGAACCGACTTTGTTCGGTGGATTGACGCGTTAAAAGCTGACAACATCATTGCTCTCATGAATAAAGGCGAAATGTATGCGCGTCTGTTCATGAAATATAAAGGGCACAAGACCAATATTGAAATAACGCAGTGTGGTACAAGGGTTTCAACTGCAACAAAAACAAAACCACAAATATTGATAGACGATGTGGATGATACCGATTCCGGGTCTGATGATGCTGGCTCGCGCGACCACGGTAATGACTGTGAACCCGGTGATGGTGAATTAGGATTAGATTTACACGCAAAACCGTCTTGTAAGGACGGCTGTGAATAGTCCTTGCAATACTGCAAATACCGCCATTACTGAAATAATACGCGTAATATCGACAGATGACGGTGTAATGAATTTTGTATCGCGTACATCCTCAATGTCGAAATTTCTTCCAATATTATAATGAATCGTATTTTCCACCAAATTGATCACAATATATACCACCATAGAAATAATAAAAATACGAATATGATTTGATGGAATGGCCATTTTGATTTTTATTATACGTATTATATATATTGTTACATTATAAAATCAAATACTAACTTAAATAGTTCAATATAATTTAATTATAATTTAATTCAATTACATTGAACCAACAAATGTCGAACGCAGAAATCGCAGCATTAGAAGGAGAAATAGACGCAGCCAAACAAAAACAGGCTGCTGCCAACCAAAAAAACGCAGGTGCTCGTGCTGCATTGGACGCAGAAATAGCGGAACTGGAAGCAGAAATAGCTGCAGCCAAAAGCAACAGGATTGCTGCTCTCGCAGCCAAGGACGCGGAAATCGCAGAACTGGAAGCGGAAATAGCCGCAATGAAAACCAAAACCAAAACCAAATAAAATAAAATATCTAACCGCGGTATACAATACATTCCGGGTCTACAATTCCGTTACTTGTCAGAAACGCCGCAACCTTGGCTGAAAATGATCCTTGAAGTACGATGAGTTCATGTTTAGTTTCCGTATGTTTGGCAATATGGCCGCCGCACGATAACATGTCTTTTGATTTCAGTTCTTTTAGTATTTTATGCAGGTCGAAATGCGCCGGAATGTGTTCAACCTTGGTTACCGTTTTTTTACCGCGATGAACGCTAATAATCACCTTCTGACGTCCAAGCACGTCTACGTGAACGTCATCCATATCGAGGTCTAAGATATTCATACCCTTCTTATTTATTTATTTATGTATTCAAGATTACTACAATAAATAGGTTTATATATATTTTATATTTTATAATACATATAAAAACAATTAAAAAATTGAAATTCATTTTCAATATGTATATTATGTAATGCAGCGATTCTACCAACAACAGCAACAGCAACAGCAACAACAACTACAATCAATGGCAGCAACAACAACAGCAACAACTAACGAATACAGTGGAATGGGACTGTCAAGAATGTCAGATGAAGACTACTCTTCGGAGTTTGGAACTCCGAGACCAGGCACTCGGGAAATATCTGCATCTACGTCTAGATGGATCTTTTCTCAAGCTGCAAAAACGTGCGCCCGAGAAACCAAGCGAAAGATCGTGTCTCGAACTTACTACCGGATGGCCGCGAACAAAAAGGTGACTGACGCGATTGGAGCGCTCGAGAAATCATGCAATTACGGTGTCGGTGACGAGATTCCCCAAGCCGATTTCCGGCTTTTAAAGAAAGCTATTGAGACGTTCAACGTTCAAATCCGAGTGTTTGACAGCGTAACCGTGAGCGACCTTGTGAACATGCGCATGAAAGCTCAACTAGAATTGGTCGACGACAGTGAAAATAAAGACCTTGTGCAGTGGATTACTGAACTGTCGAACGAAATTCGCCGCGTTAACACTTCAAGGCCCACCGGTGTCCCGTCGCAGCAAGCTCAGCTCATGCGCTCATCGGGATCGACGCTTTGCAACGTTCTGTCTCCGGAAACTATTCGGCGCAAATTCATCTCGCTTGAAAAGCTCACCTCGGCAATTCGAACCGACCTTATCGAGTTCTTGACCAGCGAATTTCGAAAAGATGACCGCGCCACAGTCGTGAAACAAATCAAGGACTCGATTATTCACAAGACTCGTAATGCTCGTAATGCTAGCCAGTAAGGAATCCGACTTGAGAACTCAGGTAAATTCAGGTACGTTTTTTTTGTAAAAATAAGGTTAGTCGGTGGGAATTTGAAGAAGGGTAGCCGGTTCCATTTTGTTGTTGTTGTTGTTGTTGTTGTTGTTATTAACAAACTTTGAATGGCCATGTGGAAGTGACTTCAAGGTCGATGGGCGTTTTTCACACCGACGTAATGTAAACTTCACTGGCGACGGTCCCGATGTCGTTGGTAAAGACAAGGACAATGACGATGATGATGACGATGATGATCCACTGTTTACATGCGTTAAAATGGGAATAGAAATGATCATGCCAGTTACTTTATCATAAACTACATCTTTTGTTTTTACAATTTTTTTGTGGTCGATACACGTAGTTAAAAATGTAACTAACTGCGTCAACTCACATTCTGGAAGTCCATTATCATGGATGTACTTTTGTGCAAACGCGTTTAATTTTAATAATTTTACGGTTTTGTCCAATTTCCCCCAAAGGTCGGTTGTTTTACGCGAACGTTCATGATCCAGATACTTTTCGACATTTGAAATACTGTCGGTTGCAGACGTGTTATGCAGCATTTGCATTGCCGCATCACCCCGTCGTTGATTATTTTTCAACATCATGCTTTTGTATTTCAAATTTTTTAATTCGATACACTCATTTGCATTTGAGCGCGCCGATGTCGTCTGGGCGGGGGGTTGGACTGGTTGAGAAGTGGACATGATTTGATTGATTGATACCGATACGAATAAAGCCGGGCAACTATTAACTACAATTATAACTATATAAAGAAAGTTACGTTTAATATGTTTACACACTAACATACGACTGGCATTTATATTTTGATGAACCGAAGCTGCTTTCCCAACTTGAACTTGTCGCTTGACTTTGTTCCGCGAGCCAAGTTGCATTTTAAACATGCTATTACAACATTGTTTCTGTTATGACCGTGATCATTTGAAATGCGTTCAAGGGTCCACTGCTCTTGACAAAATGGTTCAATGTAGTGAACGTAACACGCTTTTCGACAATAATAACAAGTGAGTTTGGAAGCAACAAGTAGTTCGAGCACCTCCTCATGCGTCATGAACCAATTAGTATCATAAATGGTATTGCTTACATCTTGTTGCTTGTATCCCGTACATTTTTTTGTAATTAGTGACGTGTAAAATTTCTCTTGTTGTCGGGCCGTGTCATCGGCGATATGCCCTAAAAACATACGGTTTATAATTGAAACCTGTTCTCGATGCGACAAAGGAATCGGTGAATTGGAAACGGTATTATTAGTAGTGGCAGAAGAAGCTTTCGAAACTATAATTATTTTTTTATTGTCTTCATCTTGTGGGGATGATGAAATTGACATCGTCGATTCCGAACTTATGTATTGAATTTAATTTACTTATTTACTTATTTAATTATTAGTTAGTAAATAATTAAATTCTAAAATTTGATTGTTGAGTTGAGTTAAAATTCGCTATCTCCGCTTCGGTTTCCACCTCGGGAGTTAAGGTATGCGATTTGTTCGCTGCTCATGCAAGCGCATCCAGTGCTAGCACTATACGGGGACGGACAGCATTCCGGTTTGAATTGATTATTCTGGAAAAAAAAGAGTTCGCCGTCTGGTAGTGGAACTTGGGTTCCAGTATACATGTTTGCCTTTTGTACGGTTTGCTGGTATCCTAAATTTTTAGAGTATGCGTCGGCCTTATTAATCCAGCTACTTGCAACGTCCGAATTGTTATCACCGCCTTTATAAGTTGAATAATCGGTAAATGCATCCGTTTCACCGGTAGGATGTTTGGCTCCGGACATGATACTTTGAAATCCATTCAGTACATTTGGCAACATAGTCGACATTTGTGAAATGGTTTCAGCACTTATGGCTGCTGGTTTTGAACCTGTAGGAGGAACTACTGTTGCTTGGGGTTGATTTTCATTCGCCGTTTCACCAGTCGCTTCATGTCCCCCACCCGTTTGCACAACTGGAGGATTTTGAACAGCGGGCTTTTCATTGTTAGCCGCCCCTTCGGTCATTCCTTCAAGGCTGCCAAGTCCAAACGCTTCTGAAAGAGGTACTTTGGCGCATGCGCACAATAAATGACCTCCCATTATCATACCGACGATTAGCGTTATAATGACAATTTCAAGTCGAACGGTCATTCCAAAAATTCGTATTTCCATTTTTAAACGGTTATTGTTGTTATTGTTGTTATTGTTGTTGGGTTTTAATGTATACTTTTATCTTTATCTTATATATTTTATTTTTTTATAAAAACAAAACAAAACATATTATTTCTTATTTCTTAAAGAGAGTTAATTAAATGTCAGACAAAATATTTACGAAATAAAAGTCCAATTAGCACAACCAGAAGAATTGTAAAAAAAATACACATGTATAAGTTTACTCGAACATCCCGCATAGAATTGAGAGAAAAAACCCCCTTTATGGTACCCAATTTTAATATTGCTTGTCCGCTCATAAAGACGGCGTAAACTAAAACGATACATACCAAACATCGAATAAAAAAAACATACAGGGTCGAATTAGGCCGAAATGGTCCGACAATAAAAAAAACAATCGTCACGAATGAAACAGCGAACGCGATTGATGTAACGCGCATACTATCCATGAACGAAAATACATGTTTTGAAAGTTCAGTTTTTTCCGCGTCGGATAAAGAAGTCTGATCCGTCTTAACCATCTAATTAACTTTAACTTATCAATGAATCCAACTAAAATAAAATAATAAAACAAAATAAAATATAAGTTGAAACTTTAAAATATATTTTTATTTTATATTCTTTAATATATAAGACAATATTATACACATATAACTATAAAAATATAAAATGTTAAAAGGAACTTGGTTTTTATTCGTCCTTCTCATCGTAATTCTTGCGTCGTCTATGGTATTTGGAAGTTGGGGAGCATTAGAAGGGTATGCAAATTCGCAGCCTACTCCTGCTTCTGCTTGCAAAGAGAAGTGTAAAGGACCGGCATGCGCGGCGACATAAATAAAGTAAAACAACCCAAAACAAAAATAAATAAAAATGAAAAATAATTATTTATTTTATTTTATACTATTATATATACAACATACATACATATAAAAACCAAAAATGGATGCCATCTTCGGACCTTTAGATAAAAAGTACTGCCTGTTTTTCTATTACATTGCAGTGATCTTCTTCGTATACATGGTATTTGTCATCGTTACGATGTTCTATAATGCCGTGAAAAATACGGGGTCGACACAGTACTACATTTACAGTATAGGCCTTTTACTTTCATTCGCACTTTCGTATTTTCAAAACCGCATACTGTATTCAATGTGCATAGGGCGGACTATTGACAACTTTTATTAGTTAATAATAGGTAGTTTATATTTTAAAAACAAAGTATACAAGAATTATAAGAGTATATAAAAATAGATAAATGATGAGTCCAACTGAAATGGATCATCACAATGATAATGATAATGAAAATAATGACAATAATGAAAATAATGACAATAATGACAATAATGAGAATAGTGACAATAGTGACAATAGTAAAAGCAGATGCAATCCATTCATTATACAAAAGCGAACAATCGCTCTCACAAATGTAGACCCAGTCTACGTTTTTAAAAAACAAATTCCACTTGACATATTTTATGATTTTATTGAACGAATGGGAGGGTCTCCGGTAGAGAGCTCAAAAATAATGCACATTTTAAAATCGGGGTGCAAATCAAATTCCAATTCCAGTTCCAGTTCTGTAGATCTATCCAACCATTTGTTTTATATGGTAGATACAATCGCATTCAAACGCGGGCTGTACCTCAATATCATCAAACCGTTTATGGATCTTATGGCGAGTCAATACTATCGCTCGAGCCACGCGTTTTACGCGAAACGAAACATGACCGGCGGTACAACCGCATTTGTTCACTTTATACAAGTACTCCGACACATCTCAAAACATTCCGGCATAAAGTTCATTTCGACCACGAAATACGAGCAATCCGTCACTTCCAAAGTGTATTATATCGAGAGACTCAATAATATAATATAATATAATACGTTGAAAGTATTTAAAAAACAGATACATAATAATTGTGGAAAGGAGTTTGTTTCCATGGCTGTCTTAGCTCAGTTGGTTAGAGCGTCCGGCTGTTAACCGGAAGGTCGCAGGTTCAATCCCTGTAGGTAGCGTAATCCTTTTCATTTATTTATTTACATTTTTACATTTTTACATTTTCACATTTTCACAATTTAAAGTATGAATCATATACTTTACATTGAATTAATTTCGCGTATTGCGTTGTTTGTGAATAATGCAAGTTCAATTTCGTCTTCATGAATGTTATGAAACACGGTAATGTATTTGCAAAGCAGCGACACTAATTTATATTTTTGTTTTTCATTGACTTGTCGGGTATTTTTTAAAAATGAAAAGTACGTTTCAATAATGTCAATCACCGAATATCCGTGATCGTGCAACGTGTAAAATACGCCGATTGCGTCCGACAGTTCACCGTTTGCAATATGCGCGGTATACTTTTCAAGCTCTGCAAAAGAAATGTTGGTATACATGCTTTTCGCGATATCCGTTGTGAAGGGTTTATCAAAAATATATAGTTTTTCAATATAGTTGATAAAGGTCCGTATTGTGTTATTAGAAAGAGAGATAATGTACTCCAATGGACAATTCATGTTCAATGATGACTCCGCTTCTACTGAATTTGATTCGTCGGTATTGGGATCTTGGGCGAGAGGACAGTCCCGGTTACTACAGCACAGTATCATATTTTTTTGAATAGACGGTTCATTTGAAATGATGTGTTTTGCGATACGAAACAGCGTGTGTGTAGTGGGTGCCGGAATTTCAATAATAATCATGCGCGACTGGATACTGTTAATCACCTTTTGGATATTGGTGCACGTCATTATAAAATGAACACTGCGGCGATGTTTATCGATGCAGTTTCGAAACACTTGCTGGCTTTGGTCGTTGATCATATCAATATCATCGAGCATTATTATCTTTCGCTTCCCCTTGACCGCGCTGCTCGTTTGACTGAATACCTTCAAGTCGTTTCTATAATACTGAATTCCCTGCTCTTTTAACGAATTCAATACAAGTATATTGTTATCTGTGTACTGGTCTCCGTAATATTCGCGAATAATCGCGCTGATAATTGCCGTTTTTCCAACTCCAGGTTCGCCGCTAATTAATAAATTCAGGTTATCGATTGAAATCAGAGATGAAATAATTGTTTTCAGTTTAGGGGTAAGTTGTTGAAACTGGGACACGCATTGTGGCTGATACTTCACAATGAATGAATGTTGTAGAGTATGTACTATCGCCGTCATATAATATTTGATACTTGATACTTGATATTAATTAGACCTATAATTATTTAAGCACTTCGTACTTTATTTATTATAAGTGTCAAAAGTTTAAATCATTTCATATGGCATCAACTTCCTCGTCTAATTTTTATGATATTTTAGGAGTTCAACAAAATTCAAGTGTAGATGAAATTAAAAAGGCCTATCGTAAACTTTCATTTATTCACCATCCAGATAAAAACAATTCTCCCGAATCGACTCAAATGTTTCAAAAATTAGCAGAAGCGTACTCCGTTTTATCCGATCCGGCAAAACGCCAACAGTACGATATGGAATTAAAGTTTGGGCGGGGTGGGATGGGGGGGATGGGAGGAGCGCGGATGTTTTCAGCAGAAATTAATCCGCATGAAATTTTCAATATGCTGTTTGGAGAAGGGGGCGGCGGGTTAGGAGGGTTAGGCGGTTTGGGCGGGATACTCCACAGTTTGGGCGGAATGGGTGGATTTGGTGGGGAAATTCATATCATTCATCAAAGTGGACATCCCGCTGATATTTTTAGGGGAGGAATTGGAGGACCAGGAGGAGGATTCACATTTATTATGCACATGCAACAACAACAACAACAACAACAACAACAGCAACAACAACAGCAACAGCAACAGCAACAACACCAACATCAACAGCAACAGCAACAGCAACAACAACAACAACAACAACAACGCGAAAGGACAAAACCAGCCGAAACCCATTTACCTGACCCTATTGAAAAGTCCTTGAAAGTAACCATGGAGCAGGCGTATACGGGATTCGAAACAACACTCGAGTACGAAAAAGTGATATCGGAAAACGAGATGTTTAGTAATGTGGTACATGAAACCATGAACGTAGTGGTGCCCAGGGGGGTTCGAAATGGCGAAGTGATTATAATACCGAATGTTGGAAACGTAAATGCCAATGGAGTAATTGGAGAGATTAAACTTACAATACAACTTCAACCGCATTCAGTTTTCTCAACGATGGATTTGGAACCGCTACTGAGTAAACATGTAAAAACCTCCACTAATCCTCTCGATTTAGTTCTTCATAAAACAATTACATTGAAAGAATCCCTTTGCGGGTTTCAATTTGAGTTTACACATTTGAATGGAAAGACGTATCAAATATTGAATAAAAATATTGGAAGCGTCATTCAGCCGGAAAGTACCAAAACCATCAAAGGGCTTGGATTTGAACGAATGACTGGAAAAAATAGTAGTGAACTTGTATGTGGATCGCTGCACATTTGGTTTCATGTTGCTTATCCTGAAACCTTAACGGAAGATGTACAAACCGCATTGTCTAGTATTTTATAATACGCGCGTCGTTGATATACTTATCTGCGAATGCACAAAACGACAGCAAGTCATTATATCGCCAGGCCTTATACCGGTTATTGCAGAATATAAACGGGCGTATCGCATCGGCGTCGTCGACGTAGTATGATACCATCCGCTGTTTCAAATCTACCACGTGTAATGAATTAGGCGAGTCAGGCCCGCGATCGTATGAAAAAATAAAATGACCCAATTCAACGTCATCTACAATATTACAGTTAATAGATGTCGCTGAATGATCCACCATTTCGTTATAAAGTGCGCGATTCATAATTATGCATACACCCTGAAAAAACCGTTCATTTCGATACAGGTTCATCGAATCTTCGGTTAGTCCATATCTGTAATTTATGGTATCCGAAGCTAGAGTTGAAACATGGCCCATAGCAATATATTGACACCTCGCATTGACATCTAGAGCGTTTACGCTCCGCGCCAAATGAACTTGAGATAGTTCATTGTAAAGGCCTTCCATATCGATAAACGTAGAAGCATTGGTTCGAACCACGTAGTCAAAATCAAAATCAAAGTTCATACCGGATGAAAAAAAATGAAACCCGGCTATCGTCTTTTTAAGAATCCCGGGACACCAACTCTCTGTTCCAGGAACAACAAGCATCCGAGTGTGTTCATTTAAAACTGGAACGGTGCATTCGGGGTCGGCGCGTACATAGTAAAACCGAATGTTGCGCATGAGGGCGCCATACGTTTCATTCATCGTATCAAGGTACTCCATATTTTTTTCGTACATTTTATCATACAGTTCGTCGTGGTTGAACACCGACAGTATGAGAATATTTATATTTATATTTGCATACATCATACATTCAAATACATTATCTCTTATTGATTTATTTATATCATTTAAATATTTAAACCCAATATATGGATAATAAAAATACAAATAAAATACAAATGTATCATTTATCTGGGGTATCTGAAGTATCTAATTTTGAATCAGAAACATCCGATCATACCTTGACAGATACAACGATGAATGCAAATACAAACAATGCGGTGGGTACCGGATTTGACATTGTTCGGCTTCACAAGAGCATAGATGAAATGGCTTCGAGATACAGCGGGAATGATTCAATTTTGTCGAAACTATCATCGCTCGTTTTACAGCTGCCAACTGCTTTATCGAACTACGAAGTTACACTCCATGAACGAACCGAGCGTAAAAATGCGCTTTCTACAACGGCCGATGAATTCATTGAACAGTTTTTGTCGGATGATACCAATAAATACTACTACAATTCGGCAATTGACTTGTTTTTTGCATACAATCGGAACACCATGAAATATGAATTAATTGAAGAGGACGAGATTGTACAGGTGACGCTTCTGGCGCTGAATGAATATGAAGATTTGAAACCATGGAAGTATCGAATCAAGAATCAAATCATAAAACGAATCAAAGAAGAAAAAGAGCTTTTGAATTCGATGCCTGAATCGCACACGATTCAAAAAGTACTCGCGCTGTTTATACCGAGCGTGTTCAAAAGTCGCGACGCCGTGAAACATTTCCTCATTATTCTCGGAGACATATTCTACAAAAAAAATGTAAACCTTTATTTCATTACCCCGAAAGCCAAACGGTTTATAAAAGAACTATCGTCGGAATGCGCGGCACTTTTTGGTATGCATGGAATGAGTAACGTGTTCAAATTTAAATTTTACGAACACACGTTTAACGAATGTCGACTGTTGGACATGAACGATGACGGACTGTCTACGCTGAATGTATGTGATTATTCGTCACCCATTAAACGCAACATTGTTGAAATCATGTGCGTAGCATGCTGTTATTCGAAACGATTTAAAAACGCAGATGCATTTCTGGAATCGCATTATTGCAAGGACCCGATTTTGCATTCACACTGTTTGTATTTGAAATTAAATGATGAAACTGCGATCATTAACCGGTTTATTGCGACCAGCACCAGCCCGTGCAACAACAGTCAATACTTTATAACCTGGAAAAAAATGCACTTTTTATGGAAGCTGTTTCTAGAGGAAGAACACCTGCCATATATTATTTTTACGAACCAGTTAAAAAGCAGACTTATGTCGATTCTTCCACACAGTGTTATACAAATGCCCGCACCACCCGCACAGATGGACGGATCGGATGTTATTTTCACAAGCGTTACGAGTAAAAACACAGATTTGAATATTGATTTACAAATGCAAATTTGTGGAAGTGATGTGTTTTCAGAGTAGCAGCGTCTCTGACAAATAAACGTGTTTACATACCGACTTTACTATTTTTTTAACATCCTTTTCTCCAGTAGTATCTGCCAACGTTTTCATAAGTAGCGTATTATACTGAAGTTGAAGCGAATCATCGCAATTCAAATTTGGAAGCGTGTTTTTCCAATTTTCAACTGATAGAATTTGTTTGTAGGCAATATCATTTACACTTTTTCGTAAATGCTCTTGCGTTTCATCGCGTTCCCACTGCTCGTTTTCTTTTACATAAAGGATGTCGCGTTTTAAATCGGTGCAATGAATGGGTCGTTTACAAATGTCCATGTCGTTCAGTCCCTGAACTAGCACGTTCGATATACTTTCTACAATACCGCGTTCTTCGGTGAGTTTCAAATCCTGCATTGTAATTTTAATGGAGTTTACAAAGTCCGAAATGTTAAGCGCGTCCTTGCAATGCTCGTTTAAAAACACGTTGATGTTAAATTTATTATGCGTAGTGTTATTCATTATCATCGTGGTCGGTCCAATTCTTGGAACAATTTCTTTTAATAACTTCATCATTTCAGAGTTGTCTTTCAATAGCCGATCGATTACTTCATCCTTTGTTTTATTCTGTAACTGCAACTGAAGCGCTACATGATGTTGTTTACATCTTTTTTCATGATACCATAAACTGTTTCTAGCGATATACTGCTTGTCGCAAAATCTGCAAGTGTACATTTGACACGGTCGAGATGGTGGCATTTGTATATTGAAACCATCCATACCCATACATGGCGGCGATTCACATGAATCAGCTGATGCATCGTCTTCTATCATAATAGAATTGGAATCTGGATCCGACGATCTGCTTGATGATGCTAGAGGTGTGGATGCAGATGATAGAATTTTATGTTTTTGGGTAGACAAGTGACGAGTATAGTCGGTATATTTGTTTGTATAAAACATGCAGTTATTGCATTCATACTTGCTACTACTATTGACCGTTACTTGATACGAACCCCGTTTTGCAGTCATTATAACTAATTTGATTTCACAAATATTTTTATTTATTATTATTATTACTTTAATATTTATATATGTATACTATTTTATTCACAAATTGATTAGATATAAATCACTTTAGTAAATAAATTAAATATAAATAAATAACCAATTAAAAAATTATTTATTAATATTATAATATCAATTCATCCAGTATCTATAAGTCATGAGTGTTACATCAGGGCAATTTACGGCTGGTCTCAGTGCGACCATCGTAGGTGCTACAGGTCCACCGGGTGAGCGAGGTCCTATCGGTCCGAGAGGTATTAGTATAGCAGGATCGGGAGGCACGACAGGAAATACTGGTCCGGTAGGTCCAACGGGTCTAACCGGTTCGGCCGGTCCTCCCGGTAAAGGATTCAAAATTTTTGCACATCTGGACGGATCTTCTAATGTATTTTTCAACAGCATTTCTCCACCTCCATCGGATTCAAATATAGGAGAATTTGTTTTAATACGCGGCGGAGACTTGTATATGTATACGGGATCGAATAACGGCAATACTGGTCCTAATATGGCATATAACTATGTAGGCGATATTACTGATGAATCATTTTTATACGGATTTACTGGCAGCATCGGTCCAACTGGACAGGCTGGACCGACCGGTCAAGTAGGTTCAACCGGTGAAATAGGTCCCACTGGTAAAACGGGTCCAACAGGTGAACAAGGTCCCACTGGTGAAATAGGTCCCACTGGTAAAACGGGTTCCACTGGTAAAACGGGTCCTACGGGTCAAACAGGATCTACGGGTCCAACCGGTCCAACTGGTGAAAAAGGCTCTACTGGTGAAGCAGGTCCCACTGGTAAAACGGGCCCTACCGGTCAAGCAGGTTCAACCGGTGAAATAGGTCCCACTGGTGAAATAGGTCCCACTGGTGAAATAGGTCCAACAGGTGAACAAGGTCCAATCGGTCAAACAGGATCTACGGGTCAAACCGGTCCAACGGGTCAAACCGGTCCAACGGGTCAACCCGGTCCAACGGGTCAAGTTGGTTCAACTGGTGAAAAAGGATCTACTGGCGAAATCGGTCCTACTGGTGAAGCGGGTCCCACCGGTCAAGCAGGTCCTACGGGTGAAACCGGCGCAACGGGCCCGACTGGCGCAACGGGCCCGACTGGCGCAACGGGTCCTACTGGCTCAACAGGTCCTACAGGAGCACCAGGTCCTACTGGCGCAACGGGTCCTACCGGTTTAACCGGTCCTACGGGTCAAACTGGTGAAAAGGGTGATACTGGTTACACGGGCCCCACTGGAGCGAAGGGATATACGGGTAGTGATGGCGCAACTGGGCCCGCGGGTGAAGTTGGACCTACTGGAGTAACCGGCCATACCGGTCCGGCCGGAAAAGGATTCAGGTTTTTTGCAACCGTAGATACTGAATCTGATCTTCCTGCATCACCATCTTCTGAAAATATTGGCGAATTTGTACTGGTAAAAGGTGGAAAATTGTATATATTTTTAGGTAGCGGGAATGGAGGAAATGTAGGACCTGGTAATCAGTATGAATTCGTAAATGATATCACCGACGAGACACTTATTATCGGTCCACAAGGTATACAGGGTGTACCAGGAACCCCCGGAGCTAAAGGAGACTCAGGGGAAAAGGGTGACAAGGGTGACACTGGCGACAAGGGTGACACTGGCGACAAGGGTGACACTGGCGACAAAGGTGACACTGGTGATAAAGGTGACACTGGCGACAAAGGTGACACTGGCGACAAAGGTGATACTGGTGAACCCGGTTTATTAGGTGCTCCAGGCGACAAAGGTGACACTGGCGACAAAGGTGACACCGGCGACAAAGGCGATACTGGTGACAAAGGCGACAAGGGTGACACTGGCGACAAGGGTGACACTGGTGACAAAGGCGACAAGGGTGACACTGGTGATAAAGGCGACACTGGTGACAAGGGCGACACTGGTGACAAGGGCGACACTGGTGATAAAGGTGACACCGGTGATAAAGGTGACACTGGCGACAAAGGTGACACTGGCGACAAAGGTGACACTGGCGACAAAGGCGACACTGGCGATAAAGGCGACACTGGTGATAAAGGCGACACTGGTGAAAAGGGCGATACTGGTGAAAAGGGTGCCACTGGTGAAAAGGGTGAACAAGGTAATGTTGGTACATTTTCTGGCGTAGTTACTTCTTCAATTTATCCTGACGCTAATGGAGTTTATAATATAGGTACTACGACTATGAGATTTAAAACAATTTATGCCAATGAAGGGCGCTTCGCACCAAATACCATTTATATAGGAGATGTTGCAGTATCGTCATTTCGAGGAAATGTGACATTTCAAAACACGTTCGTACCCGATTCAAACCCAATTACATTGGATACTGAAACTGCGACCATCATTGGTCCTCAGGGCCCTCAAGGTGAACAAGGTATTCAAGGTGAACAAGGTATTCCAGGAACTGCTGCGGCGAAGGGTGACACTGGTTACACTGGTCCAGTCGGCCCTCAAGGTATGCCCGGTAGCGGATTTCGCGTTTTTGCGGTGGTAGAGGATGATCTAGGTCTACAAACCATTATACCGAGTCCAACTAGTTCGAATATTGGCGAATTTGCTGTAGTAAAATCAACAAACATTATTTACATTTATAACGGATTTAATGCACTTGCGTCACCACAGTACAGCTTCACGTCAGTGTACAATTTGCAAGACACAATCGTCATGGGACCTACGGGAGAACATGGATCTGTGGGCGCAACAGGTGAACGCGGTGAGCGAGGAGCAACTGGTTATATCGGTAGACCGGGAGATAGGGGTTCAACTGGAGAACGCGGCGAAGTCGGCTCAACCGGTAGCGCTGGTCCAGCCGGACAAGGGTTTTCTATTTTTGTTGTTGCAGATTCGTCATTGAATTTTCCATCTACACCTGATGCATCCAATGTTGGTAAATTTGCGTTTACATCGTCCGGAGAATTATATGTTTTAACAAGGGATGTTAATGATAATTTACAGTACACGTTTGCATACAATATCGGAAGTTCAAATACGATACGCGGCCCAACTGGAACAGAAGGCCCGCAAGGGCCTGCCGGCACCGCTTCCAATACCGGATCAACCGGTCCGGTCGGTGCACCTGGTTCGGCCGGTCCTCGCGGATATCAGGGACATACCGGACCCCAAGGAGAAGCTGGAACAGCAGCAAATACGGGATCTACCGGACCACAAGGAGAAATGGGTCCAACTGGTGAAACCGGTCCAACGGGTCCAACTGGTCCGACTGGTGAAACCGGTTCAACTGGTCCAACCGGTGAAACTGGTCCAACTGGTGCAATTGGCCCAACCGGAAGTGCTGGTCGTGGATTTTCTATATTTGCAACCGCAGACACATCATTTAATTTCCCGCAAAATCCCTCAGACGATTTTCTAGGTCAGTTTGCAATGACAAATACTGGTGATTTATTTGTATGGAGCAAAGTGAATGGGGTACCCAAGTATACGCTTGCCTACAACATAAATACATCAAGCTATATCCGAGGCTCAACTGGTGTTACTGGACCAGTTGGTAAACGGTTTACGATCATTGCTTATTATGACTCATTTGGGTCATTTAATGGAACTGTTAAAAATAGCGACGATACATTCAACCGATTTTTTAGTTATGAAGGTGATTTCGAGCTAGTAAGGCTGGAAGCATTCAACAGTACGCAAGAGAACCGAATATATCTTAATGATGTTATTACATTAGGCGATTTTGTTATGATTAAAGGAGGTCAGCTTTACATGTATGCCGGCCCCGGCGCAGGAGCAACCGGTCCGATTGATGCGCCTGATTATTTTATTGATGCGGGCGACGTTTCAGATGAAAGCAAAATAATTGGAATAACTGGCCCCAACGGTATTCCCGGTACAAATGGAACACAAGGTATACAAGGTATACAAGGCGAACGAGGTGAACGAGGACTTACAGGTCCTCTAGGCAGAACCGGCCCCACAGGTCAAACCGGTCCTACGGGTCAAGTTGGGCCAACAGGTGAACAAGGTAATACCGGCCAAGCCGGCTCCACCGGTGAAACCGGCCCTACAGGTAAAGCGGGTTCAACTGGTGAAATGGGTCCCACCGGTCAAGTAGGTCCGACTGGTGAAACGGGTCCTACTGGCGCAACGGGTCCTACTGGCGCAACCGGTCCTACTGGTCCAACCGGTGCAACCGGCCCAACCGGCCCAACGGGTCCAACTGGTGAAACCGGTCCCACTGGTGAAACGGGCCCAACTGGTGAAACGGGTCCAACTGGTCAAACTGGTCCAACCGGTCAGACGGGCCCAACCGGTCCAACTGGCTCCACTGGTCCAACGGGTGAAATGGGTCCAACAGGTCAAACAGGCCCTACAGGTGAGACGGGTCCAACTGGTGCAACCGGTCCAACCGGTTTAACGGGCCCTACTGGTGCCACCGGTCCTACTGGTGCCACCGGTCCTACTGGCGCAACTGGCCCTACTGGTCCAACTGGTCCAACTGGTGCTACTGGTCCAACTGGTCCAACTGGTCTTACAGGTCCCACTGGTCAAACTGGTCCAACTGGTGAAACCGGCCCGCAAGGAGAAATAGGTCCAACTGGACAGACGGGTTCAACGGGTGAAATTGGTCCGACTGGTGAAACCGGTTCAACTGGTCCAACCGGTGAAACTGGTCCAACTGGTGCAATTGGCCCAACCGGAAGTGCTGGTCGTGGATTTTCTATATTTGCAACCGCAGATACATCATTTAATTTTCCGCAAAATCCCTCAGACGATTTTCTAGGTCAGTTTGCAATGACAAATACTGGTGATTTATTTGTATGGAGCAAAGTGAATGGGGTATCCAAGTATACGCTTGCCTACAACATAAATACATCAAGTTATATCCAAGGCTCAACTGGTGTTACTGGACCAGTTGGTAAACGGTTTACGATCATTGCTTATTATGACTCATTTGGGTTATTTAATGGAACTATTAAAAATAGCGACGATACATTCAACCGATTTTTTAGTTATGAAGATGATTTCGAGCTAGTAAGGCTTGAAGCATTCAACAGTACGCAAGAGAACCGAATATATCTTAATGAGGTTATTACATTAGGCGATTTTGTTATGATTAAAGGAGGTCAGCTTTACATGTATGCCGGCCCCAGTGCAGGAACAACTGGCCCTATTGATGCGCCTGATTATTTTATTGATGCGGGCGACGTTTCAGATGAAAGCAAAATAATTGGAATAACTGGCCCCAACGGTATTCCCGGTACAAATGGAACACAAGGTATACAAGGTATACAAGGCGAACGAGGTGAACGAGGACTTACAGGTCCTCTAGGCAGAACCGGTCCCACAGGTCAAACCGGTCCAACGGGTCCAACGGGTCCAACGGGTCCAACTGGTGCAACCGGTCCTACTGGTGAAACGGGTCCTACTGGCGCAACGGGTCCTACTGGCGCAACCGGTCCTACTGGCTTAACCGGCCCAACGGGTGAGACCGGCCCAACGGGTCCAACTGGTGCAACGGGTCCAACTGGTGCAACGGGTCCAACTGGTGCAACTGGCCCTACCGGTGCAACCGGTCCAACTGGCGCAACCGGTCCAACTGGTGAAACTGGTCCAACCGGCGCAACTGGTCCAACCGGCGCAACTGGTCCAACCGGTGCAACTGGTCCAACCGGCGCAACTGGTCCAACCGGCGCAACTGGCCCAACCGGTGCAACTGGCCCTACCGGCGCAACCGGTCCAACCGGCGCAACTGGCCCAACCGGTGCAACTGGCCCTACCGGCGCAACCGGTCCAACTGGCGCAACTGGCCCTACCGGTGCAACTGGAGAACGAGGTCCAACTGGAGAACGCGGGCTTACAGGGTTTGCAGGACCTGCTGGTTCTACTGGTCAAACGGGTCCCACAGGTCAAACGGGTTCCACAGGTCAAACTGGTCCAACGGGTCCAACGGGTCAAACGGGTCCAACGGGTCAAACGGGTCCTACCGGTGAAACGGGTCCTACCGGTGAAACGGGTCCTACCGGTGAAACGGGTCCTACCGGTGAAACAGGCCCAACGGGTGAAACCGGTCCTACGGGTACAACTGGTCCTACGGGTCTAACTGGCCCAACTGGACAAACGGGTCCAACAGGTGAAACGGGTCCTACAGGTGAAACAGGTCCAACGGGTCAAACTGGATCGACAGGTCCGACCGGTGAGGCGGGGCCAACGGGAAGTGCTGGACGCGGTTTCTCCGTGTTTACCAGTGCGGACATTTCATCTAATTTTCCACAATCCCCATCTGATGATATGTTAGGTCAATTTGCAATGACTTATACAGGTGACTTGTATGTTTTGACCAAGGTAAATGATGTATACCAGTATACGTTTGCGTACAACATAGACGCGTCAGTTATCATGGGTCCAACTGGTGTTACCGGACCCGATGGTAAAAAGTTCACAATTGTTGCTTACTACGATACCAAAGAAATATTCTTTGGAACACAGAACCCACCGAACCAAGATAGTGAGATATTTTACAGGTTTAATCCCGATACGGTTGCAAACCCGCAATTTTTACCTTTACCCAATCTCAATAATGTCAATCTTTATCAATCTATTTCACTTGGTGATTTTGTAATGATCAAAGGTGGAGACTTGTACATGTATACTGGAAGCGGAGCTGGAATGACCGGTCCCGTGGATGCTGCAAATTACTTTGTATATGGAGGGGATATAAGCGACGAGTCTAAAATGTTTGGACTTACCGGAACTACCGGTCCAACCGGCCCTGTCGGTCCAACTGGTGAACGAGGTGCTAGAGGGTTTACAGGACAACCTGGGCCCACCGGTATTACTGGAATGACTGGCGCAACCGGTCCAATGGGTGCAACGGGTCCAACTGGTCCAACCGGTCCAACGGGTCAAACCGGTCCCACCGGTCGAACAGGCCCCACCGGTCAAACTGGTCCTACTGGTCTGACGGGTCCCACTGGCCAAACCGGTCCAACGGGCCAAACTGGTCCAACCGGTGAAACTGGTCCTACGGGTGAAACCGGTCCAACCGGTGAAACCGGTCCAACGGGTGAAACCGGTCCAACGGGTGAAACCGGTCCCACCGGACAAACCGGTCCAACGGGTCAAACCGGTCCTACTGGCGCAACGGGTCCTATGGGTCAAACTGGTCCTACGGGTCAAACTGGTCCTACAGGTCAAACTGGTCCTACTGGTCAAACCGGACCCACTGGTCAAACCGGGCCAACGGGTGAAACCGGTCCCACTGGTGAAACCGGTCCCACTGGTGAAACGGGCCCCACGGGTCAAACAGGTCCAACGGGTCAAACCGGCCAGACTGGCCCCACGGGTGAAACGGGTCCAACGGGTCAAACGGGTCCTACCGGTCAAACGGGTCCTACTGGTGAAACCGGTCCTACTGGCGCAACGGGCCCAACCGGTGAAACGGGTCCTACTGGTGAAACCGGTCCAACGGGCCAGACGGGCCCTACTGGTCAAACGGGCCCTACAGGTGAAACTGGCCCTACTGGTCAAACAGGCCCTACGGGTCAAACGGGTCCAACGGGTGAAACGGGTCCCACCGGTGAAACAGGCCCCACTGGTGCAACTGGTCCAACCGGGTTAACTGGTCCTACTGGTCAAACCGGTCCTACCGGTGAAACGGGCCCTACTGGTCAAACTGGTCCTACTGGTGCAACTGGCCCTACTGGTGCAACTGGCCCGACTGGTGCAACTGGCCCGACTGGTGCAACTGGCCCTACTGGTGCAACTGGCCCTACTGGTGCAACTGGTCCCACCGGTCTAACTGGCCCGACTGGTGCAACTGGTCCCACCGGTCTAACTGGTCCAACGGGTCAAACAGGTCCAACAGGTGAAACGGGCCCAACGGGTGAAACGGGTCCAACCGGTGCAACTGGTCCAACCGGTGCAACTGGTCCTACCGGTGAAACGGGTTCAACTGGTCCAACGGGCACCACAGGTCCGACCGGCGCAATGGGTCCTACAGGAAGTGCCGGTCGCGGATTTTCAGTCTTTACTACTGGTGCCACGGTAGCTGACTTTACAGCAAACCCATCTGATACTATGTTAGGTCAATTTGCAATGACTTATACAGGCGAATTGTATGTTTTGACCAAGGTAAATGATGTATACCAGTATACGTTTGCGTACAACATAGACGCGTCAGTTATCATGGGTCCAACTGGTGTTACCGGACCCGATGGTAAAAAGTTCACGATTGCCGCGTATTACGATAATAAAGAAATCTTCTTTGGAACTCAGACTCCATCAGGATATGAAGTTAATACATACCTTAGATTCTTGACCTATCAAAGCCCAGGAAATTACGAGTTTTTTCCACTTCTCGGATTAAACCAGGATATACTTAGCACAACCATTAAAATCGGAGACTTTGTAATGATCAAGGGTGGAGAACTGTACATGTATGTTGGAAGCGGAGCTGGAACGACCGGTCCCGCAGATGCTACAAACTACTTTGTGTATGGAGGAGACATAACCGATGAGTCTAAACTGATTGGAACTACTGGATCAACTGGTCCAACCGGACCGACCGGGCCCGGCGGCGAAAGAGGGATACAAGGATTTACTGGTCCGTTTGGACCCACCGGTCGAACTGGTCCAACGGGTCAAACCGGTCCAACGGGTCGGACGGGTCCTACCGGCGCAACTGGCCCTACCGGTCTAACGGGTCCTACTGGTGAAACGGGTCCGACCGGTCTAACGGGCCCTACTGGTGAGACAGGTCCTACCGGTGCCACAGGCCCAACTGGTGCCACAGGTCCCACTGGTGAAACAGGTCCAACTGGTCAAACGGGGCCTACAGGTGAAACTGGTCCAACAGGTCAGACTGGTCCAACGGGTCCAACTGGCTCCACTGATGAAACTGGTCCAACTGGTCAGACTGGTCCTACTGGTCAGACTGGTCCTACAGGTCAGACGGGTTCAACTGGTCCTACTGGTTCAACTGGTCAAACTGGTCCAACAGGTCAAACCGGTCCTACCGGTCAGACCGGTCCAACTGGTCAAACTGGTCCAACTGGTCCAACTGGTCCAACTGGTCCAACGGGTCAGACTGGTCCTACAGGTCAGACTGGTCCAACGGGTCCAACTGGCTCCACTGGTCAGACTGGTCCTACTGGTGAAACGGGTCCTACTGGTCAAACAGGTCCAACCGGCCAGACCGGTCCAACTGGTGAAACGGGTCCTACTGGTCAAACAGGTCCCACTGGCGCAACTGGTCCAACCGGTCAAACAGGTCCAACGGGTCAAACAGGTCCAACGGGTCAAACAGGTTCGACAGGTCAGACTGGTTCAACAGGTCAAACTGGTCCAACGGGTCAAACAGGTCCAACGGGTGCAACTGGTCCAACCGGGTTAACAGGTCCAACGGGTCAAACAGGTCCTACGGGACAGACTGGTCCAACGGGTCAAACAGGTCCAACTGGTTCAACCGGTCCAACGGGCGAAACAGGCCCCACAGGTCAAACGGGTCCAACTGGTCAGACTGGTCCAACTGGTGAAACGGGTCCTACAGGTCAAACAGGCCCAACCGGTGAAACAGGTCCCACGGGTCAAACCGGTCCAACGGGCGAAACAGGCCCCACAGGTCAAACGGGTCCAACTGGTCAAACGGGTGCTACTGGTCAAACAGGTCCTACCGGTCAAACAGGTGCTACTGGTCAAACAGGCCCAACTGGTGAAACCGGTCCAACGGGTCCTACAGGTCAAACAGGCCCAACTGGTGAAACAGGTCCCACGGGTCAAACGGGTCCAACGGGTCAAACAGGTCCCACTGGTCAAACAGGCCCAACGGGTGAAACAGGTCCCACGGGTCAAACGGGCCCGCAGGGTCCTACTGGAAAAGATGGTACCGCTTCAAATACCGGTTCAACTGGTCCTCAAGGAGTCCGCGGGTTTCAAGGTCCGGTTGGACGACCATTCAATGTTAAAGGGTTTTTCAATGAGGTGAGTGAGTTTCTAGGAGGTAACGGAACCACATTATCGGAGCTGCCTGGTTCAAAACTTTATAATATAATCGTCGGGGACTTTGTGTTGATCCGCGGAGGATTTTTATATATGTTTGTAGGTTCGACACAGGGAATCCCAAATGGTACTACCGGACCAGTGGATGGATATATAACTTCACTTGGAACTGTTGACAATATTACTGATGCCAACCAAGCATTTAATTTTGTCGGCGATATTACAGATGATGGACTGCTAGTTGGGCCGACTGGATCCACTGGTCAAACGGGTCCTACTGGTCAGACGGGTCCTACTGGTCAGACGGGTCCAACTGGTCAGACAGGTCCTACTGGTGAAACGGGTCCTACTGGTCAGACTGGTCCTACTGGTGAAACGGGTCCTACCGGTCAAACAGGTCCAACCGGTCAAACAGGCCCTACAGGTCAAACAGGCCCTACGGGTGAGACGGGTCCAACTGGCCAAACTGGTCCAACTGGTCAAACTGGTCCTACTGGTGCGACTGGTCCTACAGGTCTTACCGGACCAACCGGTCAAACGGGTCCAACCGGCGAAACAGGTCCAACGGGTCAAACGGGTCCAACTGGTCAAACGGGTCCAACTGGTCAAACGGGTGCTACTGGTCAAACAGGCCCAACTGGTGAAACAGGTCCCACAGGTCAAACAGGCCCAACAGGTCAAACGGGTCCAACGGGTCAGACTGGCCCAACGGGTCAAACGGGTCCAACGGGTCAAACGGGTCCAACCGGTCAAACCGGTCCAACTGGTGAAACCGGTCCTACGGGTCCAACGGGTCCAACGGGCCAAACAGGTTCTACTGGCCAAACGGGTCCAACTGGTGAAACCGGTCCTACTGGTCAAACAGGTCCTACTGGTGAAACCGGTCCTACTGGTGAAACCGGTCCTACTGGTCAAACGGGTGCTACTGGTCAAACGGGTGCTACTGGTCAAACAGGCCCAACTGGTGAAACAGGTCCCACAGGTCAAACAGGTCCAACGGGTCAAACGGGTCCAACGGGTTCAACGGGTCAAACTGGCCAGACTGGTCCAACTGGTCAAACAGGTCCAACTGGTCAAACAGGTCCAACTGGTCAAACAGGTCCAACTGGTCAAACAGGTCCAACTGGTCAAACAGGTCCAACAGGTGAAACCGGTCCCACTGGTCAAACAGGTCCAACAGGTGAAACAGGTCCCACTGGTCAAACTGGTCCTACAGGTGAAACTGGTCCCACGGGTCAGACGGGGCCAACCGGTGAAACTGGTCCCACGGGTCCAAAAGGTGATATAGGTATCCAAGGTCCAACCGGATATACCGGGCCAATTGGACCTACTGGGAAAGGATTTCATGTTTTCGCTGTTGTGAATGAGTATAGTGAATTATTTAGCGTTAATCCTTCCGATACAAACCTAGGAGAATTCGTACTGGTAAAAGGAGGTGACATGTACGTCTATATGGGTCCGAATAATGGATCTACTGGACCAACAAATTCTTACAGTTATACTGGAGATATTATAAATGAGGCATTATTGATTGGCCCTCAAGGACCAATAGGTTTAATGGGTGATACAGGTCCTACGGGAGTAACCGGTCCTACTGGCCTTACCGGACCAACAGGTCAGACAGGTTCAACGGGTCAAACAGGTCCAACGGGTGAAACCGGCCCAACGGGTCAGACAGGTTCTACAGGTGCAACCGGCCCTACAGGTCTTACCGGACCAACCGGTCAAACAGGTCCAACTGGTGAAACGGGTCCAACCGGTCAAACAGGTCCAACGGGTCAAACGGGTTCAACCGGTCAAACAGGCCCAACGGGTCAAACCGGTCCAACCGGTGAAACAGGTCCAACGGGTCAGACTGGTCCTACTGGTGAAACGGGTCCTACCGGTCAAACCGGTCCTACAGGTCAAACAGGCCCAACGGGTGAAACCGGCCCCACAGGTCAAACAGGTCCCACTGGGTCGACCGGTCAGACAGGACCCACTGGTCAGACAGGATCCACTGGTCAGACTGGTCCTACTGGTCAGACTGGTTCTACCGGACAGACGGGTCCTACTGGTGAGACTGGTCCTACCGGACAGACGGGTCCAACTGGTCAGACAGGACCCACTGGTCAGACAGGTCCTACCGGACAGACGGGTCCAACGGGTCAAACCGGCCAGACTGGCCCCACGGGTGAAACGGGTCCAACGGGTCAAACGGGTCCAACGGGTGAAACGGGTCAAACAGGCCCTACTGGTCAAACAGGCCCTACTGGTCAAACAGGCCCTACTGGTCAAACCGGTCCTACAGGTCAAACAGGCCCTACTGGTCAAACAGGCCCTACTGGTCAAACAGGCCCTACTGGTCAAACAGGCCCTACTGGTCAAACAGGCCCAACGGGTCAAACGGGTCCAACGGGTCAAACGGGACCAACGGGTTCTACGGGAGCAACAGGTCCTACCGGGTTAACCGGCCCTACGGGTCAAACGGGCCCCACGGGTCAAACGGGTCCAACCGGACAAACGGGTCCAACTGGTGAAACGGGTCCAACTGGTCAAACAGGCCCCACAGGCCCGGCAGGTCCTCAAGGTCTTAAAGGAAATATTGGTACGCAAGGTTTGGTAGGCGCATCTGGTCCCACTGGTAGAGGTGCGACAGGCCCTAGAGGCGCAACGGGCGTAACGGGTATAACCGGTCCAGCAGGTCAAGGGTTCAGAGTTGCTGCATTTTTTGAAACACTTGGTAGCTTTTTAGGTGGAAACTTAACCGATATGACGCTTGATACGAGCGGTGCAATTTTAAGAAATCTTGGAGTAGATGCGGCGGGGGATATAGGTAAGATGGTACTCATCCGAGGTGGAGATTTGTTCATGTTTGTTATGTCTGGAGGAAATACTGGTCCGGCAAACGGATATTTAGATTTACAAGGATATGGATTGACAGAAGGTGGTGATCCACGCTATCCAGGAAATCAGGCATTTACTTACATCGGTGACATCATAGATGAAGGCCTTTTGAGAGGTCCGACCGGCCCAATGGGTGAAACTGGTCCTACAGGAGCAACCGGTCCAACCGGTTTAACCGGCCCTACTGGTCAAACAGGTCCGACTGGTCAAACAGGTCCTACCGGTCAAACAGGTCCTACTGGTGAAACCGGTCCGACCGGCCAGACCGGTCCAACTGGTGAAACGGGTCCTACTGGCGAAACGGGTCCTACAGGTGCAACCGGCCCTACGGGTCTTACAGGACCAACGGGTCAAACGGGTCCAACTGGTGAAACGGGTCCAACTGGTCAGACAGGTCCTACTGGTGAAACGGGTCCTACTGGTCAGACTGGTCCTACTGGTGAAACGGGTCCTACCGGTCAAACTGGTCCTACCGGTCAAACTGGTCCTACCGGTCAGACGGGTCCAACTGGTCAAACTGGTCAGACTGGTCCAACTGGTCAGACTGGTCCAACTGGTCAGACTGGTCCTACTGGCTCAACGGGTCCTACCGGTCAGACGGGTCCAACTGGTCAGACGGGTCCCACTGGTCCAACTGGTCCTACTGGTCAGACTGGTCCTACAGGTCAGACGGGTCCCACTGGTCAGACGGGTCCTACTGGTCAGACGGGTCCTACTGGTCAGACAGGTCCTACTGGTCAGACAGGTCCTACTGGTCAGACGGGTCCAACTGGTCAGACTGGTCCTACTGGTCCTACTGGAGCGACTGGCCCAACCGGTCTAACGGGTCCAACCGGTCAAACTGGTCAGACTGGCCCCACTGGTCAAACGGGTCCTACTGGTCCTACTGGAGCGACTGGCCCAACCGGTCTAACGGGTCCAACCGGTCAAACTGGTCAGACTGGCCCCACGGGTCAAACGGGTCCTACTGGTCAAACCGGCCAGACTGGCCCCACGGGTGAAACGGGTCCAACAGGTCAAACGGGTCCAACGGGTCAAACGGGTCCAACGGGTCAAACGGGTCAAACAGGCCCTACTGGTCAAACAGGCCCTACTGGTCAAACAGGTCCTACTGGTGAAACGGGTCCAACCGGACAAACCGGTCCAACGGGTCAAACCGGTTCAACTGGTCAAACCGGTCCTACAGGTCAGACTGGCCCTACTGGTCAAACAGGCCCAACGGGTGAAACGGGTCCAACTGGTCAAACAGGTTCAACTGGTCCAACTGGTGAAACGGGTCCAACCGGTCAAACCGGTCCAACGGGTCAAACAGGCCCTACTGGTCAAACTGGTCCTACGGGAGCAACGGGTTCTACGGGAGCAACAGGTCCTACCGGGTTAACCGGCCCTACGGGTCAAACGGGCCCCACGGGTCAAACTGGTCCAACCGGTCAAACGGGTTCTACAGGTCAAACGGGCTCAACCGGTCCCAAAGGTGATACAGGTAGCCAAGGTCCAACCGGATATACCGGACCAATTGGACCTACAGGTAAAGGGTTTCATGTTTTTGCGACTGCGGATAGTTACAGTGGATTATTTAGCATTACTCCTTCGGCTGCAAACTTAGGCGAATTCGTACTTGTAAAAGGAGGTGACATATATCTTTATATGGGTCCGAATAATGGATCTACTGGACCAACAAATGCTTACAGTTATACTGGAGATATTACAAATGAGGCATTGTTGATTGGACCTCAAGGATCGACGGGTTCAGTGGGTGATACTGGTCCTACAGGAGTAACCGGTCCTACGGGCCTTACTGGACCGACCGGTCAAACTGGTCCAACTGGTGAAACTGGTTCAACTGGTCCTACCGGTCAGACTGGTTCAACTGGTCCAACTGGCTCCACTGGTCAAACGGGTCCTACCGGACAGACGGGTCCAACGGGCCCTACTGGTCAAACGGGTCCAACCGGTCAAACGGGTCCAACTGGTCAGACAGGTCCTACTGGTGAAACGGGTCCTACTGGTCAGACTGGTCCTACTGGTGAAACTGGTCCTACTGGTGAAACTGGTCCTACTGGTCAAACTGGTCCTACTGGTCAAACTGGTCCTACTGGTCAAACTGGTCCTACCGGTCAAACTGGTCCAACCGGTCCAACTGGTCAGACTGGTCCAACGGGTCAGACTGGTCCTACAGGTCAGACTGGTCCTACAGGTCAGACTGGCTCCACTGGTGAAACTGGTCCAACTGGTCAGACTGGTCCTACTGGTCAGACTGGTCCTACAGGTCAGACGGGTTCAACTGGTCCTACTGGTTCAACTGGTCAGACGGGTTCTACCGGTCAGACGGGTCCCACTGGTCAAACTGGGCCTACTGGTCAAACGGGCCCCACTGGTGAAACAGGTCCTACCGGTCAGACGGGTCCCACTGGTCAAACTGGGCCAACTGGTCAAACGGGCCCCACTGGTGAAACAGGTCCTACCGGCCAAACTGGTCCAACTGGTCAGACTGGTCCGACCGGCCAAACTGGTCCAACGGGTCAAACAGGTCCAACGGGTCAAACAGGTCCAACGGGTCAAACAGGTCCAACGGGTCAAACTGGCCAGACTGGCCCCACGGGTGAAACGGGTCCAACTGGTCAAACGGGTCCAACTGGTCAAACCGGCCCTACAGGTGAAACCGGACCAACGGGTCAAACGGGTCCTACGGGTCTTACCGGTCCGACTGGCCAAACAGGTCCAACAGGTCAAACAGGCCCTACCGGTCAAACCGGTCCTACTGGTGAAACCGGCCCAACTGGTCAGACAGGCCCTACGGGTCCCACAGGTCCTACTGGTCAGACAGGTCCTACTGGTCAGACAGGCCCTACGGGTCCCACGGGTCAAACGGGTCCCACGGGTCAAACGGGTCCAACGGGCCAAACAGGTCCCACTGGTCAAACGGGTCCCACTGGTCAGACAGGTCCAATCGGTCCGACCGGTAAAGATGGAACAGCTACAAATACAGGATGCACCGGACCAACTGGCTTACGTGGTCAAATTGGTGGAACAGGTGTGACTGGTCCAACCGGTGTAGCTGGGTTGATGGGTGCGACGGGTCCGCAAGGGTTTACCGGTGCAGTTGGAAGAAGATTTAACGTTAAAACTTTTTTCAATACTACCGCCGAATTTTTAGAAGCAGATATCACTCGGTTGCAATGGCCTGCTGCAAGTGACTATCACATTGCGAATAATCTGGAGAATAATTTTGATCCAGAATCAGAAACATACGGTAGTTATCCAACGGGTCCTCTGTATAATATTGAAATCGGTGACTTTGTATTGATTCGCGGAGGAGACCTTTATATGTTTGTGGGCAACAATTTGGCGCAGGGGGTGAGTGGTGCAACTGGTCCATATTCTACTGATCCTACCGCAGATAATGCATACATAGACGTTGTCAACAATCAGTTTATCCCCCTTACACAAGCAAGCGACTCGAGAATGTTCCAGTATATCGGAGACATCGTGAATGAAGGGCTGTTAATGGGTCCTACTGGCTCAACGGGTCCTACTGGAGCGACTGGCCCAACCGGTCTAACAGGTCCAACCGGTCAAACTGGTCCTACTGGAGCGACTGGCCCAACCGGTCTAACAGGTCCAACCGGTCAAACTGGTCCTACTGGTCAGACGGGTCCAACCGGTCAAACTGGTCCTACTGGTCAGACGGGTCCTACTGGTCAGACAGGCCCGACCGGCGAAACCGGCCCTACGGGTGCAACGGGTCCAACCGGTCTAACGGGTCCAACAGGTCAGACTGGCCCTACTGGTGAAACCGGCCCGACAGGTCAAACCGGCCCAACGGGTCAGACTGGCCCTACTGGTCAAACTGGTCAGACAGGCCCAACCGGCGAAACCGGCCCTACTGGTGAAACCGGCCCGACAGGTCAAACAGGTCCAACAGGTGAAACCGGTCCAACGGGCCAGACGGGTCCAACGGGCCAGACGGGTCCAACAGGTCAAACGGGTCCAACAGGTCAAACGGGTCCTACCGGACCTAGAGGGTTGAATGCAACATCGTCGGGTTTAACCCTGTTCTTCAGCAATTCAAGCTATCCTAGCAATAACGTAGCCCCAGATTTGAGCGGAAGTTTACTTTCTTTACCGAGCGATTTAGTGTCAACAACTACGTACACATTTGTTGGCAATGCGGATAATGGAGAACACCTAGTAGGTAGATTCACTAGCGTTCAAAATGTCGTCGGGTCCACTATTATAAAACCAGGTTTATGGGATATCAATACATACACCACGGTTAATAGCACAGTTTCCCCTATTAACATGTACGCGAAATTTTACTACCTTGACGTTACCAATGGAAATACCCCCGTGTTGATCGTAAATGGTGCATCCAATTACTCAAATGTCGCGCAAAACATTAACGAACAGTTGCTCACCATATCCAATTACATCCCACTGACGACAATGACAAGTGCATCATGTCCTATAATGATTGAAATTTATGTCCATCAGCCCACTGGAAGCACTAATGGTAGAACATTCACAATTTCGTTTAACAATAACTCGCCTTCGCATGTACATACTACACTGGATTGGCAAAATGGTCCAACTGGTTATACTGGTCCAGCTGGTCAAACGGGTCCAATGGGTCCGACAGGTGATTACGGTGGAACGGGAAATACCGGGCCTCAGGGTCCAACCGGTCTTGGAAACACGTTAAGGTTTCAAACTGTGAATCGCATAGGAGGTGACGTTTCATACAATAATGTGAGTATCGTTGAATTGGATACTGCAACCGGGTACGGTATTACCGGCGATGCTTCAAATAACTATGTCCGCCTTACCATCGAATCAACGTTTAAGACGTGGAAGGTAGCGGGTCAAACCGATTTAGTTGCATCCGGACTTGATACTGCACATTTCGTAGAAGGAGACAATGTGAGACTTACAACTGATATATCGGGCAGCGTGAAGTCGCTGAGAATTGGAGTCACTGGAATGGGTGTATTCGAAAAAGGCGCTTCAAATAATAGCATTTATTACACGGCGGGCCCGGTTGGATGCGGCACTAGTACGCCTGATGCCAGTTACAATCTGGACGTCAGCAGTAACGGTATTAAGACCACGAGCATAAATGTGGTGAGTGACTACCGCATTAAACAAAATGTGGAACCGATCGATAGCGCAAATGCGCGGTTTTCAGTGGATGATATGCGCCCGGTGAGTTATTTCAATACGCTAACGAATCGATCGGAGCACGGGTTTATTGCTCACGAACTTCAGGAAGGACATCCAGAGCTGGTATCTGGAACAAAAGATGCTTCTGAATTGCAGTCAGTCAATTACAATTCGATGGTGGCGATGCTGGTAAGTGAAACACAAGCACTGAAACGCCAAGTGAAAGAATTAATAGAAGAAAATCAGAAACTGAAACAGTAAAAAAATAAATGAAAAAAATGTAAAAATATTTATAAAATAAAATTGTAAACTATACAAAATACAAAATACAAAATGGGAATTACAACACAGATTTTTGAAATACTGAATTTCTTCAAAAGGATTGTACGCAATCTACTAGCAACCTTAACTAAACTAAAAAATAATATTAGTGAAGACCAAAAGGGATTGATTATTATTATCATATTTATCGGATGGATTGGTATTTCAAACTACAGTGAAAAGCATCTTCTAACATCTTCGTCCTCGGAATAATATGAATATGAATATATGATGTAATATTTAGCAAAAAATATTACATAATTATTATAATATATAATATAGTTATAGTTTATAGTATCTTTTATTTTTATATTTTTATATTTTTATAGTTATGGCTCACGCTGCGACCCCCAACTTCGATAACGACGCGGACGATGATATATCAGATAGACATTATGGAAAACCATACGATAGAGAATTGTATAACCAGCTTGCCGCTTTAACGAAACTCAAAGAAGCTGAAATGGCTAAGGATGCAGTTTATTGTCGGAGAAATGGCATTCCTCAAACGCCGCCAAGCGATAGGTATAAAGACCTTCGTAAATATTTATATGAACATCAACTTGAAGCCATAACTGATACCGCACTGGTCGCATGCTCGCATACAACCAGACCAGATCAATGTATGCGTGCGCGAGCCAGTATGATGCTAGCAAACCCAAATTTTCATTTAACAGTACGTCAAAGACTTAGAGCGCTTGGTAGAACTCCATCATTAGTATCAATGAGCCGCCGGTACCCTTCACTTGTGTCATTTCTTGCAAAACAACTTTCTAAAAACCCGACCGATTCTTGGAGCGATGGCAAACACGCTACTGCTATGCAAGGCCGCTCGAAAAAAAAATCACCACTTTTACTGGAAAATGGTAAAAAAAATGGTGGAAAAAGTCGCACTCACCAAAGTCACAAGGGTCAAAAAAGTCGTAAAAGTCGCAAAAGTCGCAAAAATCGCAACCTATAAAATTTAGATTTTAGATTTTAGATTTTAGATAGTTACTCCTAATAGTATTTAAAAGTTTATGCGTTTACATATTATTATTGTTAGTACATACGCAACACCCAACCAACCATAATTAATTTAGTTAGCCATGTCTGTTTTAGAAATATTAGACAACTTGGACAAACATATGTCGAATTTTCATATTCACGAAGGATATACTGCTCAGGATAGAACGCAGGCGACATTTTTTGCAGATACGGTTCGCCCATATGCAGCCAAACGTATCCTTGAAATCGGATTCAACTCGGGTCACAGTTGTGTTACACTCATGTCCGCTTCCGCACCCGATTGCACCATGGTGAGTTTTGATCTGGGCGAACATTATTATGTGGACACCGCTAAACAGTTCGTTGATGCCACATTTCCAAAACGACACAAGCTAATTAAAGGGAACAGTCTCGACACCATTCGAACCTACGCCGCCGAAAATCCAACCGATACGTTTGATGTTATATTCATCGATGGCGGGCATTACGGCGACGTGCCGATGCATGATACCATCAACTGCATGCCCCTGGCTCATGAGAACACCCTTGTAATTATCGACGATATTGTTTTAACTAATAAAAAACACGTTCAGCGGTGGAATCATTCCCCCAATTATGCATGGACCCTATTATGCGAATGCGACTACATACATCAAATTGGTAGAAAAGAGTTTATCGAGCTTCGGCCCGACGATGGCCGCGGGTTTGCATGGGGGAAGTACAATGTCAGCCGTTTGAAAAATGAGCCCAAGTATAAGCGATACAAGCCGCTTTTTAAGAATCAGAATCGGACCACACTTTTCAATACGCAAACCCATTTTTATAACACCCGAGACCGACTAATGCTTGCCGCTTCATCAGAAACATTCATTGACTATTTTGACACTCTATCCGAAAGAGAAACCCAGCTTGCCATGTTTTATAAAGGGTTTGCACTTGCGTATATTGAACCCGAAGAAGCAATTCGCATCTATGAATCGCTTTTGCGCATCCCGAATGTAGCAGATGATTTGAAGTTCTTTACCAATTGTAATTTGCCGCATTTATACTCTTCGTACAAACAATCAAAACCGCACGAAAACGACCCCATTCCCAAAATTATTCACTTGTTGTATTTTGGAGAGACCGAGTTTCACAACTTTCACGATCGCTGCGTACGATCCATGTTGTTCCATATGTTAGATTATAAAGTTGTGATTTATAACAGCGTTGAACCCGTGGGAAATGCGTACTGGGACAAACTAAAAACACACCCTCGCGTGCGCATCGAGAATGTTGAGGTTCCTACCCATTTCGACGGATATGAACTGTCGCATTTTCAATACAAGGCCGATGTTGTTCGACTGGAAATTTTATACAAGTACGGAGGCGTGTACCTTGATCTTGACATGCTGATTGTAAAAAATTTCAGCGAAGTGTTCAACACCGGTAAAAGCTTGTACTTGTCCAAAGAAGGAGACGGTCCAGGTCTTATCAATGCATTCATCGCCGCAAAACCGCAAAACGAGTTTCTTAAAATATGGTTGGATAATTTTAAAACCGGGTTGCGGATGGGAGTATGGGCATACCATATCCGAGACACGAATCGACTCCTTATTGAAAATAACCCGTACTATGAATCGAAATTTGGAATTGAAATTTTGAATTGTCAGAATTTTTTCCCGGTTGCTTGGACGGAACGCGATGTATTTGACGGTTCTCGCAAATTCGATTTCAAACCCAATAATTACGGAGTACACTTGTTTGAAACGATTTTGTTTGACGTTGTAAAGAAAAATGACTTTTTCAATTATATTCCAGATGCCGCAGTTTGTATCGACGACCACTACGGGTATACGACAATGAGCGAGGAGACGCTGAAATTTTCATACGCGGCCAATGAATTAACCAAATTGGTCAATGAAGTGGTAGTAATTACCACCGAAGAAAGAAGCGACCGTCATACACAAGTTCGCGACGAGTTGCTTTCAAAGGGAATAACGTTCACGTTTCTTCAAAACAAGCTGCATCCACTCCCGGTAATCGGATGCTTGGAAGCGCACATTGGAGCAATTCACCGTGCAAAAGAAAAAAACTATGATGCAATTATGGTGTTGGAAGACGATGTAGTTGTTCGAGACAGTTTTTCAAAATTTAATAGAAACGCGCTTCCTAAGGAGTGGGACATGCTGTATTTTGGCGGAATACTAACACACACGATTGAAGCTCAGACCGGTGACTGGATACGCGGAATGATATGGTGTAACCATGCTTACATTGTCAAAAAATCCATGTACGATGACATTTTGAATTACTATTACAATGACTATTTACGTCAAGGCCGAGCGCCCACAGCCATCGAGGTTAAACCTGGCGGCAGCTCGAATGTCGTTAAGCCGGAAACACGAAAAACGTTGGCAATTGATGACATGTATTCGGGATATTTTAACAAAAGTAAAAAGTGCTGGTTAGCAGTAGACCAATACTTTGTTCAGCGCGAAGACTTTAGCAACATTGACAATCGTGTAAAATGGGCTAATAATTTCAATTGGGATACATTTTCAATGAAATATATTTAATTTAGAAAAATGAATTTTTATAAATAATAAAAAATAATAAGTTAAATACTATATATTATTGATGCATACATAATATATAGATATACTATTACAACAAACAAAATGCTTAATGATGCGATAAAAGGTTTAACCAGCATGATGGGGGGAGCTCCATCCTCAAGTGCGGCGTCGGGGTCTTCTTCAGATTCGAACAGCAAGTATATTATGTATGCTTTAGTGGCTATTGCATTTTTAGCAGTTTCATACTGGGCATACACCACATACGTCGGACCGCTGTTTTCAGACTTTAACTTTAATGTTAAGCAAGGATCATCTAAAACGCAAAATGAAGACGGGTCACAGGATATGAGCAGCGTCCCAGTTGCGGAAATTTATTTGTTTAAAACTGACTGGTGCCCGCACTGTAAACGCGCCGTTCCCATCTTCAATTCGGTTAAGAGCAAGCATCAGGACACCCTTGTTAACGGCCATCGTGTGATTTTCAGGATCGTTGACTGCGACACGGATCCCGCAACGGCGGAAAAGTTCAACATTGAGGGTTACCCTACAATAAAATTAGTCAAGGGATCCGAAGTAATCGAATTTGATGCCAAACCGGAGGAAGAGACGATCATTCAGTTTATGAATACTGTCATTTAATTTTTAACTTAACTAATTTACTAATTTAATTTACTAATTTAATTTACTAATTTAATTATTTATTTTTATTTATTATTAAAATTGAACTTGTTTTAATAACAAAACACATGCATAAATAGATATAAAATATCACCGTATTATAATAGTATGATGGCAATGGCACAACTACAGCAACAACAACAACAACAGCAACAGCAACAATCAGGTTCAGGTTCAATGGAAGCATCGGATATATCGTCTTCAAATTGTTATTCGGAGTGTTTGACTTCTAAAAAGGTAACGATTCCGTTTATTGAAGTAAGCAGTCATGCTGCAAAGGGAAGTATTACGCAAATGATTCGAACTTATATTTCTACCCAGATCGAGAATAAATGCACGGTGGATGGGTTTGTTCACCCGAACACGTGTAAAATATTATCGCACTCCAGCGGGTTGCTGCAAGGACCTAATGTAGTATTTGATGTTGCCTACTCGTGCTCGGTATTTCTGCCATGCGAAGGCGCGATTCTAGTATGCCGCGTAAAATCTGTAACTAGTGCGGGCATCCTTGCCGGAATCAATGGCGCGTCGGTAGTAAATCCGGTAATCGTATACATTCTTCGAGAACATCACGCGTCGGACTCGGACAAGTATTTCAATTCTATTCGGTCGGACGCAGTGGTTCGAGTAAAGGTCATTGGACATCGCTTTGAATTGAATGACAAGCATGTTTCGGTAATAGGCGAATTGATCCAACCGGATGCAGCTTCTGGGGCCGATCTTAATCCGGTACCGAAGGTAAGTTCTACTTCAAAGAAGAGTGTACAAGAAGGTAAAAAAAGAAAAGAATCCGACTCCGGTATTTATTTCGAGCATCAGGACATGATGGCTTCTTGTGGCAGGCATGCTTTGAATAACTTGTTGCAACGAGCTGTCTTCACATTTGAGCACGATGATGGTGTTCCAATGCTTAATTTAACTGCACCTCCTCCAAAAGGACTGATTAACTTGCATCAGGTTTGTCTAACAATGAACAAACAGCTACAGAAAAAACATTCGAGTCCGGTTCGCGACGAGTTTGAATGCTTGTCATATGAAAATCATAGTATTTCGCTGTTGATGGCAGCGCTGTCACTTGTAAACCATTCCATGGAAAATCCATCAAATGACAAGGACACCGTCTCTGCTACATTGTTATCACTTGGCGCCACTTCTGAATGGAAAATGCTGGTCAACGAGAACGGTTCACCGCGCGGCGGGCACTGGACTGCAGTTATAAAAAACGGGGACGATCCAGCTGTTTATTACCTTAATTCATTGAAAAATAAGGTGGTTACGTACTCCACAATTCAAGATTTCGTTGACCGGTTCATACAGCAAGAATTTTCATCCCGAATACAATTCGCATTCGTCGAACGTGTTGCCAATTATGTGAACCCGATTCGCAGATACGACGAGCATGTCCAATGAACCAAACCCCACCACCCCCCACCCACTCCTGTTCCCTATTCCCTATTCCCTGTTCCCTATTCCCTATTCTTAATCTTAATATTTGTTTAGATTTGGACGTTTCGGTCTGAACGCAAAGAACTTCCAGTACCACGGGCCATCGTATACAAGTTTCAAATTGGAAAACTCGTTCGGAGACATCAAAACGGATCTCACGTATTTAGCTTCCTTGTTTTCAAGATCCCAGCTGTTAAAATGAATTACGATGCTATAATAATACTCCGCAACCTTCGATTGGGTATGCGAAGACGTGAATACGTGTTCAGGTGCAGTTGTCAAATGACATACGTCAGTGGAATGAGACTTTATGACAACGTGAGCGATACTACCGTATCGCCCAAAACATTTTTTGACAAATGCTTCATTAATTACTTTATCATTCGCAGGACCGTATCTTATTTTCGAGAATGGAATGCATATACTTGGAAAGGTTGCATCGTCTCCTGGATCGTTCATTTTATAGCCCATATAATAATATCTTTATGTATCTATCTCTATCTCTATCACACTATCTAATTTTTAAAATAAATCAATTTTGTCCATAAAATAATATCTAGTATACTATTAAATAAATCAATTAAATAACTGTTTTTTTAGTGAAGAAAGAAATGAAATTAAATAGTGTACACTTGTTTGGAATTCTGCTGCTGTCTTTACTCTTAGGATCTTTTTTAGGAAGGTTTATCGACATAGGTGATAAGTATAAGGAAGGAAATCAGAATGGATCTGAAACAACTAACCAACATACCGGCGGTGATCTAGTACCACCACCACCACCACCACCACCACAAGTGCCTATGACTGACTCAGGGTTAAGCAACCGTGATAATGGTCAAAGCGACCCGATGCTTCTGCCCCCACCCGATATCGAATCGTTCGGTTCCTTGGATTCGCTCTTTGATACAATTCTGCCATCAAATAATGATAAAGAATCATTTGAGCCATATGCGCCATTGCGCGAGAAGTTATCGAATAAATCGGATTCGTCCAAAGGAATTACAAACGACCAGATTCCACCCGGGCAAGAACATTTATACGTTTTGAAATCGCAAGTTGTACCGCCAAGTTGTCCAATGAACCCGGGGTTTAGTAATCGCGACCAAGAATCCGGCGAACCCAATGGTGATGATGACGACGGCGGCGAAGATTCAAATTTGGAATTAGAACAAGAGGACTCGAGCGGACTTAGTAATGGACTGGGTGCAGCGTTTCGAGGTACGGGAGGATCTAAGAATAAAAAATGCCCACCTTGCCCCGCATGCGCAAGATGCCCCGAGCCTTCTTTTGAGTGTAAAAAAGTTCCAAATTATTCGGTGAGCTCAAACGGATCCATGTCGGTACCGCGACCGGTACTTGCGGATTTTACGCAGTTTGGAATGTGAATGTTGTAGAGTAATTTGCGTAAAAATAAAATGTTTTTTATACACGTAATACGTATATATATACCATACATACATACATACATACCTACAACCCATACATACATAAGAAATGTTCATTGAAGGAGCCGCAATAGCAATCGTGTACTTTATTATCCGGTTTATTGATATGAGATTTGTCTCAGGAGAAACCGCGCCATTGAAGGTAATTGTTCAAAACGTGCTGTCTGTGTATGCTTCTGCAATTATAGGACTGTATACGCTGAAACAATTTAATCAAACCGCAGTCAAGGGCAAACAGGTCGATGGTGAAGGGGCTGCATCCGACACACCCGTATTTATATCGGCGCCTGGATTTTAATCTCTCGGTATATACGTTTTTACATTTTTTATTTTTAGTTAAGGAAACTTTAGGTAAAACAATGGTGAAGAGAAACAACCCAACCAACCAAAAATCAAAAATCAAAAACGAAATTTCGAAAAGGAAAAAAGAAAAATCAAAATTAAAATCAAAAATCAAAAACAATTATTCGTTTTTTCTAAAAATTTTTTTCTTTAGGCATACTATAAACTACAAAACTTCAACTTAACAATCTACTACAATGGGAGGTGGCTTAATGCAACTCGTCGCCTATGGCGCACAAGACGTTTATCTTACCGGTAATCCTCAGATTACCTTCTGGAAGGTCTCTTACAAGAGGCACACCAACTTTGCCATGGAGTCTATCGAACAGACTTTCAACGGCCAGGCTGACTTTGGCAGGCGCGTTACCTGCACTATCAGCCGCAATGGTGACTTGGCTTACCGCACTTACCTTCAGGTGACCCTTCCCGAAATCGGCCAGGGCCTCAATTCCGCTGGCGTTTATGCCCGCTGGCTTGATTTCCCCGGTGAGCAGCTGATTTCTCAAGTTGAGGTTGAGATCGGTGGTCAGCGCATTGACCGCCAGTACGGTGACTGGATGCACATCTGGTGCCAGCTCACCATGTCCACCGAACAGCAGCGCGGTTATTACAAGATGATCGGCAACACCACCCAGCTCACTTACATTTGCGACCCCACCTTCGCCGATGTTGACGGCCCTTGTGACTCCAACGCTCCTCGCCAGGTTTGCGCTCCCCGCAAGGCTCTTCCCGAAACCACCCTCTACATCCCATTCCAGTTCTGGTTCTGCCGTAACCCCGGTCTTGCCCTTCCCCTCATTGCCCTCCAGTACCACGAAGTCAAGATCAACCTCGACATTCGCCCCATCGACGAGTGCTTGTGGGCTGTCGGTTCCATTGTCGCCACCAACGGAAACCAGAAGCTCAACGCTGCCTACAACCAGTCCTTGGTTGCCGCTTCTCTCTATGTCGACTACGTGTTCCTCGACACCGATGAGCGCAGACGCATGGCCCAGAACCCCCATGAGTACCTCATTGAACAGCTTCAGTTCACTGGTGATGAGTCCGTTGGTTCTTCTTCCAACAAGATCAAGCTCAACTTCAACCACCCGGTCAAGGAGCTTATCTGGGTTGTTCAGCGCGATGCCAATGTCGACTACTGCTCGTCTCTTGATGCTTCCAACATCCTGTTCAAGCTTCTTGGTGCCCAGCCATTCAACTACACTGATGCCCTCGACGCTCTTCCCAACGCCATTCACGCTTTCGGAGGCCCAGCTTCTGTCGGTGGTACCAACATGTTCATCGATGCCAATGGTCTCTTCGAATCTGCTGGCGCTGTGGACGTCACTACCGCTGGCAACACCCCTTGGAAGGTCGGTGCTAGCGGTTACGCTGGTGGCCTCGACGGCGGCCAGGAGTCTGCTCTTTCTGACGCCGGCACTTTCGTGCTTGCCGAGACTGCTCTTGACATGCACTGCTGGGGTGAGAACCCAGTTGTTACCGCCAAGCTCCAGCTCAACGGCCAGGATCGCTTCTCTGAGCGTGAAGGCACCTACTTCGACCTCGTTCAGCCTTGGCAGCACCACACTCGTAACCCAGACACCGGTATCAACCTGTACTCGTTCGCCCTTCGCCCCGAAGAGCACCAGCCATCCGGCTCTTGCAACTTCTCTCGTATTGACAATGCTACTCTCCAGCTGGTGTTGTCCAATGCTACCGTCGAGGGTACCAGCACTGCCAAGGTTCGCGTGTTTGCCACCAACTACAACGTTCTTCGTATCATGAGCGGTATGGGTGGTCTGGCTTACTCCAACTAAACGGCGATTCGCCGTGTGGTGGGAGGGGAGGCGTCAAGCGCCCCCCTTAAACCCCCTCCTCATAAAGGCATAAAGGAGGGGTGCGGGGAACCTTGGGTTCCCTGGTCTTTTATTCCAATATTCAAAATTCAAAATATTTAAAAACGTAGTTTGTTTTCAAATGTTTTACTGCCGGCTTGTTGTGAGTTATTTTTGTAAAATAGCAACATAGATTCCATTCCACCAAGTTTTTGATAGGTCGGGTTCAGGAGTAACAGAATTATCCCAAGTCAATCTAATTTCCTTTTCATACAATACTTTTAGGTTCAGCTTTCGGATAGAATTGATTGTTCCATCCCTGACATCTTTCCAGTTCCAATCGTCTACAATAAAAATAAATATGTCATCTAAACAACTATAATAATGTAATAACGCCTTATAGTGACTTTCGTTCGTATGATTTCCATCATACATGTAAATATTAAATTTGGGTAATGCAGAAACATCTACTTTATAGCAATCATTCTCAATAAATATTGCTTCATTTTCTCCTTTGAATTTTTTGAAATTAACTAAAAATTCCGATTTAGGACCTCCAAATTCACTCCAGTTGTCTATACAGACTACCTTTGCTTTATTTCCGCACATGGCAGAACATACGGAACTACCCTTCCAAGTTCCGATTTCTAAGTATCTTGCGTCTTTCGTGTTTAGTAAATTATTATAAAAGTGTCTTGTCTTGGTTCCACTCATGCCTTCCATAGTAATAATGTCATTTGTAATTTTTGAAATATTTTTTTCGGCATTTTGAAATGATGTTTCAACGAGTGTTTTGTAAGTGTCCATGTAAGTAAATTAAATGTATTAAATGTATTTTTATTTTACTTTGTGAAATAAATAAAAATACATTTAATATGTTTTAATATGTTTTTGAAAATCTATTTACCCAATAAAATGGTCTTTCAAACATGTTGATTAAAATAAAGAGAATAATACCGATCATTCCGATTAGGCCTACTATGCCATACTTTTCATAATTGTGTCTAAGGTTTTGTTCACTATTTGAAACGACATTCATTGTCACTTTACCAGGTGCACTAAAATGGAAAAAGTAGAATCTGATAATGTAAAATATAATACTTACCGCAACTGTCAACAAAATTAGTTTAGTGTTCATATTGAATTCAATCACCTTTACGATATAATGTGAAAAAATATTATTCTAATACTCCGGAACATGGCGCTTGAACAAACAGCCGTGAGGCGTAATCCCGACAAGTTCGCGTATTACGGCCGCGCTTTGAAACTCGCAGTTTCCGAGCCAGATTTTAACAATACAAAAGTTTTTTTTGGGAGAAATGGTTATGCCATTTACGTGAGGTAGAATGGATTGCGTATTGGATATCGTTTCTCCGACGATCGAATATGTCAACTGTTTCCAACTAAATGGAACGTCGGCATTTGCGACCTTGTATGAAAAACAACCACCGTTACGGTTTCTAACGTCTTCCCATATAGGTGATATTCCAGTACGCATGAGAAAAAGCATACAGTTTACAATCAACTTGGGCGGAAGCATTTCTGTAACTGCAACTGCTTCTTCTACCGTGTTGAACTGGCAGATTTTAGTATAACTGTTCAAACTCCAGTCCGTGTCATGGGGTAAATGCGACCAAAGCGTCCACGATCCGGAAAGCGCGTGAAAATTTGACGGCGTATCCGTTTCGCCGTTGTATTTCATTTTCGTAGTTTCGTATGCGCAATGAACCTTTCAACCTCAAAAAATACTTTTTACTGGTTTATACGATACATAATTATTTTCTTTTATATTGATTTTCATAAAAATAAAAATAAATTACGAAATTGATAAAACTCAATTATTTATTTTATTGTCATATATTAAAAACATTAAAAATAAATAACCAATGAAACCGTATAAAAAAAAATTTTATAAAAAAAAACGAACAGTAAAAAGGAAAAAATGGGGTGGATCTCACGTGCCACATGGGCCACGCATCACGGCCTTAATAACATCCAATCAATACCATCTTGTTCCTCAATTTATGCGTCGAGCCGCTCGACAAGCTGATGCGGCCGATGCTGCTCGAGCTGCTGCTGCTGCTGCTGCTGCTGCTGCCGCTGCCGCTGCCGCTCCACCCAGTCAAAGAATCGTATACCGAACCGGCGCGCTGCTAGGCAATGATGAATATAACCCAACCGGGATGCCCGCACCACAATTTACAGTCAGTAGAAATGTGTTAAAACTTGATTCCCACTATTCGGATTTGATAGACGGGGAAGATAAAAATGTAGTAGACGCTCTGAACGGAGATCCATACACTTTGGCGTTTAAAATACATCATTCTTTTTATGTGATAACAAAAGGCAAATTGTTTGAATTAATGAACAACCCCGTTTCTATCAAGTACGAGTGTGACAATATACGTGATTTTGGTACTCACGGGCTTAAGGGAATTTCAGATAGTGTTAGGAAGGCTGTTCCGTATTTATCTATCGGCTCTTTCAGTCAAATCCAAGGGTTGGTATCTTTTTCTCATTTATGGCATATCATTTTTTCACAGCAACCGTCACAAGCATTTGAACTTGTGGAAACGCACCGGCCTCCCATGCTAAGCATTGCCTCGCATAATTTCTTATTTGGACCAGGTTCAGCAGGTGAACGGGCGGTTTCAGCGGCGCATTGCCAGGCTGGCCAAGATGCATCCGTTTACGAAATCCGTATCTTACCGGTCAAAAGAGGTTCACGTTCGCATTCGCGTTCGCGTTCGCATAGGGCGGCGACCACGATACAAAGGCTCATAAGGGGTCGCCGTTCGCGAAGGAAAGCAATAAATCGTGATAGTTAACTTTAATCAAACAATATTAGCATTTAGAATAAAATAAAAACTTTTATTTCATAGATAAGCTAGCTATCTCGATTATTTATTTTATTTTATTTTATTTTATTTTATTTTATTTTCATAATTTAGAACTAAAACCAATGAAAATGAAAACGTATAAAAAAAATATCATCAAAAAAATCGAACGTTTAAAAAACGGGGCGGAGCTGGAGCTGCTGCTACTCACAGTGGTGAAAGATTCAAGTGCCCATTTTGCGATAAAACATACTCGGCAATGTCGAATATATACATTCATTGTGAAAATAAACATCCCGGTCAACCAATGCCAAGGTTGACATATGCCACCACAGTTGTAAGAGGCGCAGATGCGGTAGCCGCAAGAGAAAGATCGGAATACGAAAGGCGATCGGGTGCCCGCTGGCTTGCGAGGGATCAATTCGTCGCAGCGAATGGCCCAGAAAGATTCAAATGTCCATTTTGCGATAAAACATACTCGGCGATTACAAATATATACAGTCATTGTCGAAGAAACCATTCCGGATTACCAATGGTACGGTTGACATATGACAATACGATTGTTAGACCAGGTGCTGCTGATGCTGCTGCTGCTGATGCTCCTGTTCCACCCGTTGGTGCTGTTGCTGCTCTTGCGGATGATGCTGCTCTTGCGGCTGATGCTGCGCCTGTTTCTTATCGAGCTGCTCAAATACATAGGGATCTTGCTCGAATACGGCAGGAACGGCAGAATTTGGTTCATTCTCAAGCTCGAGCTCTTGCGGCTGCCGATGCGGCTCCTGCTCCTCCACCTCCACCACCGGCTGCCGCTGCTCCACCTGTTGCCGCCATGGCTGCACCCGCTCGCGTCGGACGGCTCATAAGTCAAACAGGAACGCTACGAGGCAATTCGCATTATATAACTAACCCAGTTATGATACCAAATTTTCCGACCAGTGGCAATAAGCTACAACGCAATTCTACATATCTGGACTGGATAGAGGGGGACGATAAAAATGTATTGGACGCTTTGAACGGAGATCCAGACACTTTGGCTTTTAAAATAAATGGTTCTTTTTGCGTGATAACAAAAGATGAATTGTTTACTTTAATGAACAATGCCGACTCTATCAAGTACGAGTGTAACCGGATATGCAAATTCGATGAAGATGGACTTGGGGGAATTAGACAAAGTGCTGAGAAAGGCGTCCCGTATTTATCCCTCGGCTCTTTCAGCCAATTCCAAGGCCTGGTATCTTTTTTTGACTTATGGTATATCGTTGTTTCACAGCAACCACAACTGTCGCAAGCATATGAACTTGTGGATGCGCGCCGCCCCCGCATGCTAAGCATGGCCTCACATAATTTCTTGTTTGGCCCCGGGGCGGCGGGTGCGCGGGCAGTTTCGGCAGCGCACTGCCAGGCCGGTCAAGATGCATCCACCGTGTACGAAATTCACATCTTACCAATACACACGCATTCACGTTCAAGGGCGGCGACCACGATACAACGTCTCGTACGGGGTCACCAAACGCGAAGGAATCCTCGATGAATAAAACAATAAAAATTAAATGGAATCAGAATTAGATCAGTCAAACATGTCATCCACGATATCCTTCAAGTGGTCCATATACGTTCGATTGAACGCGATTTTTTTACATAAATTATCACACACTGACAAACTTATTTCAAAGTTGGTCAATGATTTTGAAACCTTCATATTGTATTTTAGAATGGCATAATTCATTGCACATAAATCCTTCGCACTAAAACATGTAAGCGTTTTATCTTTCAGAATGTCAGAAATCGCATCTTCTAGGGTTTTACATATGTCGGCATTGTCATAAGACGGTTGGCTTGTTTTATCACAGGGTTCAATGAACCCGTCAACAAAATTTTTAGCAATCTCCTTGGAATTTCTAGCCAACACATTTCTGAACATATCAAACGATAGTTCTTGATCGCGTATGTTTATATTGCTCATAATTCCAAAATCCAATACAGCAACCTGAAGCCTGGGTTGAGAACGATGTTCATTTTCATTTTCTATAAATAAAACGTTTCCGGGATGCAGGTCGCAGTGATAAAACCCGTCCAGGAAAACGGTCTTTATCAGCCCTTTTGCTAGAATCTTACAGTATTGATCCTTTACATCATTCATCGGGAGTTCTTCCAATTTTCTACCAACGAGTCGTTCCATAACAATAATGTCATCAAAATCATCGGTAAACTCTTTAAAAACGAGTGGAATTTTAATGATACTCGTATTTGTTTTCTGGAAATTGTCATACATTTTTGATATATTTTCAACTTCGGTATGGAAGTTAACTTGACTCAACATCATTTTTTTTTGTTCACTCAGAATATCGTCTAAATACAAATGTTTTAACTGAGGAAGTAGGTTTAATATCGCAATCATATAACTTACGTCATTTATTGCCGATTTAACACGTTCCAACATGTTTGCACGCAAGTACTTTATAACAATGGGCATTGACGTCGACGTCGACTTGCTACTATCACTATGTTTCGTTAGCGTGCCATAAAAAATAAGAGACACTGACCCGGTTTTATCAGGAATGTATTTACCATTTCGGACACCACTGCTAATTGTAAGGTCGTAACCCTTTTTAACGGCAAATTCGACCACTTGGTTTAAGTAATCATTGCTATATTCGGAATCTTCGTAGTGGACTGCATCCGTATACTCAATAAAAAAAGATGCCAATTCGTCATCATAAATTTCAGAACTGTATGCGAGTGCTTGGAACATTTTGGTATAGTAAATATTTTTTTTAGACAAGCGAGCTGCAATATTTTTTACCATATTTACATACGGTCTTGACGTTGTTGTTGGTGTCGACTTCTGTCCAAATAATCTCAGCGCACTATTCGCACAATATTTTGCGTATTCGAAAGATATGACTCCTGCAGTATATCCAACGAAATGTATACCGGATAAAACATTTTTGGTACTTGTTATCCAGCTCATTACAATTTTGTATTTTTAAATTTTTAAATAATAAACAGATAAATATTATGTGATTTTATCTAATTAACTAATTAACTAATAATATTAATAATATTTATTCAATTACATCTTTATCTTTACATCTATTTCATATTCTCTATAAATAGTTTTGTTCGTGACAAAACTTTTTTCATAATCATTCCTAAATTATGTTCAAGGTACGACGGCTGTTCTATTTTGGGAACGGGTACACTTAACATAAACTGAACCCTCATTTTTTCAGAGGAAAGTAGCGAAATGCAGAAAACCGCAGTTGCATCTTGAATTTGTTCAGAATCCTTTCCGATGATATCTCCAAATTCAATTCCGGTTCGGTTTTTATAAATCGTTTCACCTTCAAATACGTAATTGGTTCCAGATTCGGTGAGTTTGATATTCAACGACATGTATTTTTGTTTCATGCCAAAATCTTCTCCCTTCCGTTTGAACACGAGCGTCATATCCGCTGATCCAAATTCATGCTCGTCCAAGATCAACGTCTCAATTGCATCATTTCGATTCACTTCATAAATGAGTCGAAAAATGTTATAATTGCAAAAACGTTCCATCGTTACGGACGAGTTGCAAACTTCAAAATCGATCAAAAACGTATTTTTGAGATGCGGGTTTAATGCCGCGTCATCCGGAGTAAACCGTTTATATTTCAATATAACTCCATCTTTTGAACATAGCACCTTATAAGACGGCTCGACTATCGCGTTTGTCGCCATTATAAATATAAATAAATATAGACTTACTAGACTAGTTAGTTTTACTTTAATTCGTTTCAAGTGTTTTAATTTTTAATTCTAAAGTTCTTAAGTAACAACTTTTATATATCTATAATATATGTGTGTGCGAATAATATGAGCAGTATAAAATACAAAACATACAATAAATTTCAAACCAGGAATAAAAGTAAAACTAGGACTAGAACCAAACTCAGACTCAGACAAACACAAATAAAAAAACCGCTTCCACCTATCAACGGATCTTCAAGACGTGATGAGAGCGGAGTAATAAAACTAAAACTGATAGGAACGGCGTACGAAATTGGATACGCCCACGGACGTCTTTTAAAAAATGAGATCAGTGAAATGATGTCCATGTATCGATTCCATATGCCGTACCTCTACGGACGACCGCTTTCATTTTTCGTGAAACTCGCATGCGACTTTTTTTTACCCGTTGTGAAGCGGCGGTACCCTGAAATATATCGAGAGATGAAAGGAATCGCGCACGGCTCTGGAACCCCGGTTCAACACATCCTTTTTATAAACAGTTCTCTCAGTCTAGAATCACTCTATATGAATCTATCAGCCGTTTTACAAACGTCGTCTCCGCGCATTCAACAGCGTTATCGTAATTTTCTATCATCGAAAAGTAACTACGCTCGGCCCAACATCGTCTATACAACAAACGAGAGATGCACGGCGTTCATTGCAACGGGGTCATATACGAAGGATGGGAATATCGTATGCGCTCATAATACCAACGGGCGTTACATTGAGACGCAATATTTCAATGTTGTTGCCGAAGTAAGGCCCAAAACGGGATATGCGTTTACAATGCAAACTGCACCAGGATACATTTTTAGCGGGACTGATATTTTTGTTACGAGCGCGGGAATTATCGGCACGGAAACAACTATCAAACATTTCAATGCATATGAGCTTCGCGACCCCATATTTTGCAGAATACGCAAATGTATGCAGTATGGCGATACGCTAGACGACTATATTGAAACGCTGGTAGCCAATAATTCCGGCGACTATGCATGCACCTGGTTATTCGGAAGCATAAAAACCAAAGAGATCGTATCCCTAGAACTTGGATTGAAGTATCACAATCTACAGCGCACGAAGGACGGCGTGTTTATCGGAACAAATACGGCGTACGATGCCCGAATTCGTAACTTGGAATGCGGAGACGATGCAGCTCGACTTCATGGAGACATTCGAACGTCTAACTGGGCTCGACACGTTCGGCTAACAGACCTTATCGCAACTTATCGCGGACAACTGAATGTGGTAATTGGTTCTAAAATACTGGCGGATCACTATGACTCATATCTTAAAAAGGTAAACGCGTCTGCTCGAAGCATATGCAAACACTGCGAGCTGGACGACTGTAAAAATTCGGCTGATCCTGAATTAGCACCATTTATACCATCCGGATCAGTAGACGCAGCTGTTGTTGATGCAACCATTGCATCTCAACTCTCGTTTTTATTTCGATTTGGGTCCTCATGCGGCGAACCTTTTAATAAAAAAGAATACTTTTTAAAGAATCCTCAATGGCAAGAATTATATAACTACATCAAAGACCGCCCGTCACAGCCGTGGATCAAAGTTTAATGCTTATGTAAAATAATTAATTTACTTATAAATTTATAAATAATTATTTAAATGAAGGTTTGGTTGGATGGATAGATATAAATATAATAAATACAGATACAGATACAGATACAGATACAGATACAGATACAGATACAATGACCGAGACCGAAAAATTCGGAATTATCATGATTCGTCATATAACAGATGATGAGAATTCAATGTACTGGCGATATTGTGTTCGGTCAATTCGCGTAAACCATCCCGAGGTCCGGATTGTGATTATTGACGACAACAGTAACTCAACATTTTTAACAGATGATTTGAAAAAAGAAGAGGCCGCTTTATGCAACTGTCGCGTAATTTACAGCATTTACAAAAAACAAGGCGAGTTTTTGCCCTATTACTATTTTTCCTTGTCTCAAAATAGCTGGTTTGAAAACGCGCTCATCATACACGACTCGGTATTCTTTACCCAACCGCTTACTAATCTTGATGTGGTATTTGATATCCTTGATACGCACGGGTTTTTGTTTTTATGGCACTTTGAATACTTGTATGACGATGTCGCTGATGAAGTTAAGTTGATAACGGCGTTAAAAAATGGAAATGAGGTTCTTGAGACGGTGTATTACGATCGATCAATGTGGAGCGGATGTTTCGGGTCTATGGCGTTCGTTTCTTATGCATTTACCGCAAAAATGTTCGAGACATACATGTTGTCAGGACTGTTACACGAAATAACCACTCGTCGAAATCGAATGTCCTTGGAGAGACTTATTGCATGTACAATGATTCATGCCGCCATTCAAGAAGATGCGTCTAAGAATAAATCACAAGAAAAATCGTATTATAAAATGCATTCTTATTTAGGACGTATACATGATTATTGTAAATGGGGCTTACGGTTCAGTGAGATAAAAGATGAAATTATTGCAGCATGTGATCAAGATAAAACGAGTAGTAGTATACAATTTCCACTCATTAAGGTCTGGTCGGGTAGGTAACAGGGAACCCAAGGTTCCCCGCACCCCTCCTTTACGAGGGGGGATCTGCCCCCTTGTATTTACAGTATCTCTAAATCTTGTAAATACCAGTATTCCATTCCTCCGCCAGGCAGTGGTCTGCGAATGATGAAGGGTAGTTTTTTTTCTTCAAGTTCGCGAAGTGCGATGGGGTATCCGTCAATTACCTTTTCCGACGTGATGTTCACTTTGGAGGTAATGTACGGTTCTGCTCCATTATTCAATTGTTTTGTGCGTATTCCCAAAATACGGGTCTTTTCATACTTTGTGAGAACCGGAATCGTTCGGTGTAATGGATCGACAATCGTGCCGGTTTTGTCTCGAACAACTTTTGCAAGCGCGTGAATTTCATCATCCGTATGACTCTTGGATTCAGGGTGGGTTTCGGCGATATAGTTTTTTCGGAATTCTTGGTTTATTTTCCGATACCGATCGTCTTCTCCGGTTTCGCTGTCATAGTCGTCTTCGTTCTCATCATCTTGAATCTCACCGGTACTATCCGCTTCATCTTCTTCATCGTCATTGCCTTCGCCTTCGCCATCGCCTTCTTTATCCTTACCCGTACCGGCCTCGTCGGCTTCATCGTTTTCGTACGAGTAATTGCTTGCATTGTCATCATCATCCCCACTTTCTTCGTAATCGTCGTCGTCGTCGTCGTCATTCTCACTGTCATCCTCATTGACGTCTTCATCCTCTTCAATTCCAATTCCTGTTCTTTGAGAACTTTTTAGGTCACTTGAAGACTTGGGTTTGGATTTGTAGATACCGGCAGCGCTAGCGCTCTTCATAGCAACGTCTTCATCGCTTTCGTCAGCTACTTCATCCTCATCGTCATCATCATCACCTTCTTCGTAACGTTTTGGGTTTAACTTTAATGGCTGGTCTTCGTCTGTCTGGGCATTGGCATAGTCAATCGTAACTCGTTTCATTTGATTATTTATGATCGTGCACTCTTTGTTTAATTATATATCTATATTTATTTATATTTTACAAGTCAATTTTAAATAAAAATAAAAATTATTTATTCTTATTATTATTACATAATATACTTAATCGATATCTAAATGACCTCGAACGCGAACTCGAACTGGTATAAATTCTCTCAACCAGCCCCCCCCCTCACTCCTCCTAGTTGGGTATTCCCAATCGCGTGGACGATTCTATATACAGTCTTAATTTATTTTGTTTTTTTTTGGTTTTGGAGTTGTTTTTGCGGGACTTATACTTTTTAATACGATTGGCTTGTTTTGTTTTACCGGCCCGTTGTTTTTTTTTGCTATGTATTCGGGAAAGTAGCGTGTGGCGGTTGTGCTGGATTAATGGTTTCGCTAATTGGTCGTGCTGGGTTAATCGTTTCGCTAATTGTGTTGTCATCGCGCCTTTAATTACTAACTGGCTGCGGTCCGACGGAGAAAGCATAAGATTCTTTCGCATTGTTTCATTACGGCGGTTACTTTCGTGTAAGTCGAGACCATACACAAATGGTGCTGCCGCACATGCATAATAAAACGCTTCAGGGGTAGAGTATCCCAGTGCAGACCTAATAGCTGGCATAAAAGCAGCCTGACCGCAAGAAATAGCGGTCGGCAACCCACTTGTGCTAATTGCTTGTTTAAATTTCTTAAAGCGTGATGGGGTATAGGGGGAGTATACGTGTGACGAGAACGTCAGGTTGGGGTGCTGCAGCATATTCCGTGGAACAGTTCGGCTTAAAGCCATCTGCTTACTAAATAACGACAGGGCCTCGTGTTCAAAAAATATTGAAAAATCGGACCTGCCAAAATATTTTTCAGCAACCTGCTCTGGGCTATTTGATTCGGTGATTTCTTCTCCAATATCGCCAATATCATACACACGAATCTCATCATATATCAGATCAACATGCCTATTTTTATCGTACACATTAGTGAAGGTTGATGCCGCCGGTAACTTTGAATAATAAACTCTAAAATGCATAGTATCAGTTAACATGTCGTAGTCTTCAAACGTACGGAACCTTCTTGAAGTCTCGATAAATTTACCAATATGAATTGTTCCAGAAGGTATGATATCCATGCAATTGCGACAACATTGATTGCAATCTTTAACAAATTGATATAACAACTTCTTTTCATGGTAATTCGAGCCTAACTGTCGTGAAGGTATTGCTTTTATAATTGGCATGGTTTATTTATTTCGAATATATTAATATTAATGATTATTTATTATTCCTAATTATGATTGATATATGTGTTTATTTTTTTTATGTTGATATTTTAAAAAAATAAACTTTTTATTTTCAGCCCATGTAATTTGGAGTTAGACGTTGACGTTAGATTTATGTTTGTGTTACAAAATCATAAATTTTCAATTGCGGTTTTTTTACCGTGACAGTCTCTGCATAGCGCAACCAGATTATCAATATGGTTTGTACCGCCGTGTTCTAGCCTTGTGATGTGGTCTACTTCATACCATGCCGGAAGTTGACGTTTACAATGTCCGCATTTCCACCCCTGCTGCGCGGCTACAAATTTCTTCTTTGTTTCGCTAACACACCGTTTCGTGGAGGTTTTACCAGACGTTAATACTTTATTTTGTTTCTGATTAAGCGTGGAACCTGAAACGCCACCGCCGCCTTGACCGTGGCCTTGGATTTGACCTTGACCATGGCCTTGGCCTTGGCCCTGGCCCTGGAATAACATGGTTTTATTTGTAAAATCTAAAAATGGACTTAACACGTCGGCCGTATCTTTGCTAACTGGCATATACTTTATGATGTCATTGGCATGCATAAACATCGATCGCGACTGGTCGGGGTTTTTTTTTGCAAACAGGTAAATGGACAAGCCAATAAATGCAAACGTGGCCATTTTAACATATTTTTGAGACGACTGCAATGTTTTTAAAAATTTGCCATCGTAATACGTGTTTGCTATTAGAAAGGCGGTAATGATAAAAATAATGTATTCCGTCTTCATTTTCAATCGGTTGCTTATAATAATAAACTATTATTTATTATTTTATTTATTGTGTAAAGTGTATGCTCCGTATATTCCGGCAATCAGCATTCCGAAATAAATAAACTTTTGTCTATACTTTAGCTCGTCCATAATTACAATTTTTTTAGGGGCGTAATGCGAATAGTACGCATTAAGCGCCTCTGTCATGGTAAGTTCGCTTTTGTGGATGGAAATGTTCACCTTATTGTGTATGAAGACTACCCAACGTAAAAATGATTCGCGCGTATCCAAATACGGCGTTACTGGGTACTTGTCGAGTAATACACTGAACCGATTACCAATTGCATATTCCGGTAAAAACAGGGGTAAATTTTGTATAAAGTCGTAATATTTCTTACGTGTAACCCCATTTGCATGTTCCGGGTATTTCACCGCCATCGTCATAAGAACAAACCAAAAATAAGGCCCCCATATTTCGGGGTCAAGCGTTCTTGGAAATTCCATTTGTTTTTATGTGTATTTTATGTTTGTATTATTTTTATTTTATTTATCTTGACGTAACGTTAACTTATTTAGATTTTACATTAAATTAAATTAAATTAAATAACCTAATAAACACGTGTTGCTTGTATAGTTAACCGCTATAGATAGATAGGATAGATAGATAGATAGATAGATAGATAGATGAATCGTTCAAAAGATAAAGTCGAAAAAATAGACTCGTCTTATTTTTCTCAAAGTCATCATTTTTTTTGTAACAATTGTGGGAAATATGGAAACCATACATACAATAATTGTAAATTTCCTACCACCAGCATTGGCCTGATTGTAATTCGAAATCAAAATACAACAATAACAACAACAACAACAACAACAACAACAACAACAACAACAACAAGCCCATCTTATGAATTTTTGATGATACGCAGAAAGGATACGCTGGGATTTGTCGACTTTATTCGCGGCAAATACACTTTTTCGAACATTATACATGTTCGGAACATCATCGACGAAATGACGATCGACGAGAAAAACCGGCTTTTAAATTGCGACTTTAAACAACTCTGGGGCGAAATGTGGGGAAGTTACACAAACGGCCAGTTTTCAGGGGAAGAAGCTCAATCAAGAGAAAAATTTAATAAAATTAAGAATGGCGTATTTTTCAAGGGATGCAATGGAGAGAGTAAAATCATCACGTTGCGTCACTTGATAGAAACTTCATCCACGCACTGGAAACATGCAGAATGGGGGTTTCCAAAAGGGCGGCGGAATAATCAAGAGAGCGATATCGATTGCGCGTTGCGTGAGAATCTTGAAGAAACTGGGTACGCAATAAAAAAATCAGATGTTTTATCAAACATTGTCCCATTTGAAGAAGTGTTTGTAGGTTCAAATTTAAAAAGTTACAAACACAAATACTTTGTTGCAATGATACATGCAAACGACGTTCCGGTATCGACATTTGAGCAATCCGAAGTCAGCAAACTAAAATGGTTATCATACGATGACTGTCTTAAAAAAATAAGACCATATAATATTGAAAAAACAAAAATGCTTCAAAAGTTACATTCCATACTCACAACATTTTGCGTGATAAAATCTAATTCTGAAAGTTAAAATTTAATAATTAATATCTTATTATTATATATTAAGTATTTTATTTGAGGTCTACGTTAAATACTACATTCGTCTTGACATGCAAGATCCCGTTACGCCACTTGCAGAACAACCACTGCAACAGTATGAAGGCATGCAACCTGGTATTGGTATAGCCCAAGGCGAAGTCGAAGGCGCTAAAAAACGCGAACGGTGTAAAAATGGTACGCGTAGGAATAAAAATGGCGATTGTGAACCCATAAATGCGTCCCGAAAAAATAGATGCCCGAACGGAACTCGAAAAAATAAAGTCACCGGCGAGTGCGAACCGATTAATGTTAATGTTGATACTGATGAAGGCCCTTTTGTTGCCTCAGCATCAGTCGTTCCCGAGGATGATAAGCAACAACAACAACAACAACAACCACAAACGCAAAAGCAGAGGCAGAGGCAGAGGCAATCCCGATGCCCAAACGGTACTCGCAGAAACAAAAAAACTGGTAATTGTGAATCAGAACAAAAACGCCCCCGTTGCCCGAATGGAACGCGTAGAAACAACCAAACCGGTAACTGCGACCCTATACAAGGACCGCAAGAAGAACAACGCGATAACGATAATCAAAATATTGAAAATGAAATTGAAAATGAACCGTTGCCTCAGTTACCATCGCCATTACCATTACCACTACAATCACCTCTTGAATCGGAAATGCCAAAAATGCCAGAAATGCCAGAAATGCCGATACAACAAGAAGAACAGGAACAGGAACAGGAACAGGAACAGGAACAGGAACAGGAACAGGAACAGGAACAGGAACAGGAACAGGAACAGGAACAGGAACAGGAACAGGAACCAGAAATGCCGATACAACAAGAAGAACAGGAACAGGAACAGGAACAGGAACAGGAACAAGTTGTTTCGAACGGTGTACGGCTTTACCCCGAACCGGGTGATCCAAAATTCAATGAAATTATGGCAAATAAGAAGGAGTTTCATGAAGTTCGCTACGATAAAATGGACGAGTTCACAGTTGAAGAGTATGCAAATCGCATATGTTCAGAAGGTGACGTTTTCGAACTTGCACCCCACCAGCTATTTGCCAGAAACTTTTTGTCTGCACTGACTCCATACAAAAGCTTGTTGCTCTATCACGGATTAGGAACTGGAAAAACATGTTCGGCAATATCAGTTTCGGAAGAAATGAGAGATTACATGAAGGATACCGGTATAAACAAACGCATCTACGTAGTTGCAGCGCCAACCATTCGTTTAAATTTCAAACAGCAGTTGTATAATTCTTCTAAACTCGTACTAAATCGAGAGACTGGAGTATGGAGCATGAACACGTGCATGGGTAAAAAATTACTCAAGGAGCTTCGAATTAAACCCGTGTCGCCAAATATAACACGCGATCAAGAGTCCATAATGAGAGAATCAATCATTGCCCGAATCAAATCTCTCATTCAGAAGACGTATTCATTCATTGGATATGAGAAATTACGCCTCATTATCGACGAAACGTTGGTTGGCCGAGCGGCAAAAAGCACCCAGAGTACACTTGCAAACATTAGTGAACAACAAATACAACGCATTCGGGCTCGTTTTGACGATACCCTTATCGTGATTGATGAAGTACACAATTTACGAACTACGGGAGAGAACGAGAGCGACGATGCAAAGATGACGGGCAAATTGCTAACACTGGTAGCCCGACATACTCGAAACATGCGGATGTTACTACTCACTGCAACCCCCATGTACAACAGTCCGAAAGAAATTATATGGTTGATAAACTTAATGCGTATTAATGACAACCGGCCTGAAATTTCACACGATAAGGTGTTTGTAGGCACGGGTACGGATGAAACGATCAGAACTGTCACTGACGATGATCCGAGCAGGTCTGCGTACTCTAGCGGAAAGGAAGTACTGAAATCTGCATCATATGGATATATATCTTATGTAAAAGGAGAGAATCCGTTCACGTTTCCGTATCGGATATACCCCAAGGATCATTCACCAGATCACTCGTTTTTTTCAGATTCAGATACAGGACGCGTGATTCCATTTCCAACCATGAATTATAATGGTGTCCGATATCCAACTGCGGATATAGCAACCCAAATTCGGTTTCTGGATATTTATCTGACACCAATCGGCGAAGAGCAGCAAAAAGTGTACAGTCGATGCATTGACAAATTGAAGGACCAACGCGATGATTCTAGACCTGAAATGGCTGCATCCGATTCTGATTCCGATTCCGATTCTAATCCAGATCGTGATTCCGAGTCTGAATCCGAATCCGATGCGGATGCTGATGATGCCAGTCCCGGTCCCGAATTCAAGCCACCTACCCCACGTCGCAATGAAGATCCTAAACCAGATTATGACGAAATAGCTACCAAGTTTGGGTTCAAATCTAGAAGCGCGCTTCAATCTTTAACCATGTCGTTTCCACCACCCGCCGGAATGAGCGAGTCCGAGGTTGTTGATCCCAAAATGCTAGTTGGTCAAAGCGGATTCAAACAAATTATGACCGCAGTTCCAGTTGGACAAGAGGCGATAAAGTATAAATATAAAGACAACGTGGAACGTGTTTTTTCTAGAGACCAAATTGGCAGATGGAGTAATAAAATTTCCAGCGTTTGTAAACACGCATTGGAATGCGACGGTATTGTTTTAGTGTACACGGAATATATCGAAGGCGGTGCAGTTCCGGTAGCACTTGCACTCGAAGAACACGGGTTCAAGCGGTTCGGCGGCAACAATTTATTGATGAATCCAACTCCAACGAATCCCAATCCCGTTTCCGGTAAACGCGCTCCGACATATACTATGATCACGGGTAACAAGATGCTTACGCCGACAAGTGTAGTATCCGTTGCGACGGCTAAAAATAATACGAAGGGCGAGATCATAAAGGTGATTATTATCACAAAGGCCGGGTCCGAAGGGATTGATTTGAAAAATATACGACAGGTTCACGTAATTGACCCGTGGTACAATTTGAGTTTGATCGAACAAGTGATTGGCCGGGCGGTAAGAAACTGCAGCCACGTTGATTTGCCGTTTGAGCATCGAAACGTATGTATTTTCATCCATGGAACGCGTTTACCGGCTTCGGCTACTGGTGCTGGTGCTGGTGCTGGTGCTGGTGCTCGCGCTGGCGAAGAGGTAGAAGCGTTGGATGTTAGTCTACTACACCATGCGGAAAGTAAAGCAAAACGAATTGGAAACGTAAATGCAATTCTTAAAAAACATGCAGTTGATTGTAACTTGAATAAGGGGTATAATGTTCCAAAATTCAAGGATGGGAATAGCACGGTTCGCCAAGTGCTTACCACATTTTCACGCGAACCAGGGGCAGCGTCAGCGTCAGCGTCAGCGTCAGAGGGAGGAGCTCCAACCCCAATTGTGATCGACCGCTACGATGTAAACATGAAGCCTCGAACGGATGCATGCGACTATCAAAACGAATGCGATTTTGCATGCGAACCGGATTTGGATAGTCGTATACGCGATATGGGGACCGACATTGATACATACAACATGAAATTTTTGGAAATGAACAGCGAACGCGTTATTCACCGGGTTCGTGCATTATTCAAGGAGCGGTTTTTTTACACGGAAGACGAATTGATTCGACATGTAAATCAGATAAGAACGTATACCGACGAACAAATAATGGTGGCACTAAATACGCTTATTACAGATCCATACGAGACGCTTACGGATTATTACGGGAGAGAAGGGCGACTCATCCAGATCGGGAACTACTATCTATTTCAACCCGAAGGAATAACGAACCCGAGAATTGGATTGAGAGAACGTGCAATGCCGATCGACGAAGGGGTTGACGCGGTTGAAGTACAACTACCGACGGGTGCACAACAAAGAGCTGCCGTTCCAGATAATGACGATGGTGACAAGCAAGCACAACCACAAAGTAGCACTAGCAGTAGTAGCGGCAACAATAATAAAATTGGAATGTTACTTGGCATATATAAAATTTTATTGGATTCGATTACATCGGATAAAAGTAGCCAGTTATTGGCAGATTACATGGACCGAATAGGCGGCGGCGACAGTTTCATTTCATACGTGACAAAATTTAGTAAGCAGGTAATTCATAAAGGGGTCGCGGATGAAAACACCGTTTTATTGGCAGGTCTTTCGCATTATATGGATACGTTTTCAAATGATGACATGTTGGAAATTATAAATCGCGTAAAAGTTTCTAACCCTAATCCCGAGATTGACCGGTTTGAGCGCTTGGTTGATGCATATATTAGCAGATATATCATTACCTGCGACGGTGGAAAAAAGCCATTGATGATGATGATTGTTCCTACGAGCAGTATAACCGCATGGGCAAATGCAGACGATCCATTCAACGGTAAAATATCAGACTCGGAAATTGTGAAGCATATTGAAAATAAATTCTTTAGGCACGTGGACTTTATTGGATTATTGCCACAGTCTGTACCTGCCGGAAAGTGGAAAAAGTCGTCCAGTTTTGGCGATAAGGATCGGACTAACCTTAGCAAGTGCGTGCTAGAATGGTTCGTTACAACGCGCAATAAGCCGCTAGTTCAGTCGATCGGGAAGGACATTAATCATAATAATATTCCGTACAAGGTAGGATCTACACGATGGTCATCCTCAAAATCCGCGCATGAATTTATTTTAATCGATATGAAAATTCAAAAAAGTGTGATTCACGGCCAAGTTCCCACCAAAAAACCTGAAATTGTAGAGTTTTTGAAAAGTATCCTTGCTACGAAAAACTGTAAATTGGAAGATTTCGTAAAAGTGGGCGATGAAGGTCGAGCGTCTGCAGCAGCAATGCCAGATCAAGGAGACCAAGACGAAATGGCTAAAAAAGCGAAGGGAGCAATAAAAGCGCCCATTCAAAGTTTAGTCGTGTTTACAGAATTATTGCTGCGCATATTAGACGTACAAGATGGTTCCGGGATACGCTGGATGCTGAGACCGTGCGAGCTGCATCTCGTTACCAAGGTGGGAAGTATATACCACACCAATAAACTTCAAATAAAGTAAAATCTAAATAAAGTAAATAACTAAAGTAAATAAATACAGTCAAGTTATTTACTTTTTACCATACGGTATCCTCTGTCTGCCAATGCATGTGATCGCCTGGTTTTATGTTATATAGTTTGTTGAAAAGAGCCATCCGAGATAACGGGACATTGGTTCGATACTTATCGAGTGGATGTGGATTGGATTTAAGTTGTGCGAAAATAGACCGTCGATATATTTTTTGCCGGTTCTGATTCGCAAACTCTGTATAAAATTTCTCGAATGACACAATTCGCAACGGTACTAACATTTTATCGCGCTGGTGTCGTTCATTCAGCGCCATTTCGCATAACTTCAGTCCCGTAATATCCGCCAAATCTTCGCTTAGCGATAATTTGGCGTCGAATTCTAGCCCGTCCCTTCGCGCCGCCGCTTCATACTGTCTCTCTATATTCGCCAGTTTCCGGTTATAGATTGCAGCATCCCGTTGAGTCCACCACGAGCGCATATTTCCGTTATGGTCAAACATGCGACCATACACATGCAAACAGTGCCCAATTTCGTGACCTAGCGTGTATCCGATGCGCGCTAAATTGTATTCGGGGCCATGAACTAGATCCACGAACCCCGTTTGAAAATAGCCGAGTGGAATGTATACCGAATTTCGAGTTTCAGTATAGTATGCGTTTGCAACATACGCCTGGGACCCAACAAACTTCATTTGATTCCAGTCAATTTGTGGCATATCATAGTCAGCTCGACCGTCATTTTGAATCATACGCTGAGTCTTCCATTTAAAAATGTCCATTAAATTTTCCCATGCGTCCTGTTTTTTAAATCGTGCAGAAATCGACGGAGAAATGTCTAGTCCCAATTTTTCAGGAATGCCTATTCTTATTTTCAGTGTATCCAATTTACGCAACGCTTCGTCCCGCGTGGACTCGCTAACCCACGTGTTTGCACGAACCATTTCTTTTGCCGCGCGCAATATATCGCGTGCCACTTCTTCCGCATACTTAATCTTTTCCGCATCAAAGTGTCGTCGCTTATACGCGTGTGCAAAAAATGAGTCGTATGCGTACGTTGTACCGTACAGTGCAACAATACGTTGTGGCAACGGAGCTGCCTGCCCTCTCAAGAATTTCATACAGAAGTTATAGTAAATCTCCGACCATTCTTTATGGTATTGTATAATATGGCGAGCATAAATGTATATCCAATAACTACGCCAATTTAAAGATTTCCATCCCCGTTTATCGCGTTTTGTAACAACTGGTTTCGTATCCGTATCCGTATCCGTATCCGTATCCGTATCCGTATCCGTATCGGTATCGGTATCCGTATCCATCTTAGGTTTAGATGCTGCTTTGTTAGATCTCAGTAGTGACCGCATTGTACATTTAAAGTATCCGACAGACGAACAAACCACGTTATGGTTACAATCAGACGCGTACCCCATATTCCGCGCAACTTCGTTCCAATCCAGACGTGTTATACTTTTTAATTTTCCGGCGCTGATTTTTTCATATTCGGTAGTACCGTCGTCGTCAATTGGGCTTGATTTATATTTTTTACTTGTAGGCTTTTTATCATTCTTTTTATCATTCTTTTTATCATTCTTTTTATCATTCTTTTTATCATTCTTTTTACCTTTTTTGGGTTCGGGTTCGGGTTCGGGTTTAATGTAACACGCCATATTTCGAATAATTGATTTTTCAATTTGCAAAACGTCAGTTCCGTTCAATTCAGAACCAAGTCCTAATGCGTTGAATATTCGGTCAACATAGGTTACAAATTTTGTCAAGACGGTTCGCTTATACTCCATATTCTTATTTCGTCGGGTTTTGTTCTGTTTGTTGCGGTATAACTTTTTATTCTTATTCATTCGAGTGTGCTTGCTACCACTATGAGATTTATCAGACTTATATTTATCATTATCGCGATTGTCTTGAAGGTAGTACCGATAGTCATACAATGATAATTCCGGGTACGTAATATGCGTAATAAACACTTTACTATTTTTTTCATCCGGAGAAACGTCCCATGAAACAGGACAAGCGTATCGCGTCATTTCGTTCGTGTTCAAGTATGCCAGAAGTTTCCAAAGATTGTCTTCTGCAATGCATTTGTCTAAAAAATGAATATAGTTGTGAACGTGGTGTAATACGGTTGACGAGCTCATATATGTTTTCAATGATGCGTATAAATCCTTTACGGGAGCGGGTGTAGACGAATCATTTACAATGTCAATCAGTTGGTTATATACTGCGTCTTGCGCCAATCGAAAGTTATCTATTTGTATAATGTATTTTTGGGACCGAGACAATTTTTTTGAGCGTATCCAATTTTGATTCACATAACTGAAAAAATCATTGGATGGATTTATTAGTTTTTTTGTTACCACTCCCGATCCGCAAATACCGCGGCGCTGGGCGTTGGTATATTTGATAATGTCGTTATACGCCTCTTGCGGCGTTTGATCAACTAGAACCCGGTCTTCTTCATTCTTTAAAACCGACATTATTTATAAGTACTATATTATTATTATTTATTTTATTATTTCGAACTTTTCAATATGATAAAATAAAATAACTTAAATGTGGTAGATGAATAATTAACTAATTAACTAATAATAATAATTAAAAGATGACTTCAAAAGCCAAACCAGTTTACGCAATTGCCGTGTTTACCGACCCTGTGATCAAAGGAACGGTTGCATTCAAGGAAGACTTACCAAATAGTCGAGTAAAAATCGACCTCAATATTTCTGGACTAAAGCCGAAAAGCAAACACGGATTTCATGTGCATGAAGCCGGGGATTTGACTGATAAATGCACAAGCATGTGTTCGCATTTTAATCCGTTTGGAAATACGCACGGATGTCCCGGAATGAAAAACCGGCACGTCGGTGATTTAGGAAATATTCAAACCAACGGTAAAGGAGATGCAAAATACACATTTTATGACGACCGTATAAAGCTGAGAGGTTCGAAATCCAATATTATTGGAAGAGGACTTATTATTCACGAAGATGAAGACGATTGCGGAACGGCCCCCAATGCTGAAAGTTTGAAAACCGGAAATGCTGGAAAAAGAATTGCGTGCGCTGTAATCGGCTACTCAAAAGAAAATTTTTAAGTAGGGCATACGCGCGCATGTTCGCGGATCCGCATACCTGCCGTGCTGCATATCGGGGTTTGCATTTTATTTTTGATAAAGTAGGGCGTAAAATTGCTTCCGTGGTACTTTCCGGCATTTGCAGCGGCCATTCCGTACGCGGATAAAAACGAGTTTCCATTTTTCGTAATTGTCGTTTGTTTCAATCGTTCAAGACGAAGTCCGGAAGATACTGCGCCTTGTGTTTTGAACGGCGTATTATTGGGGTTCACAACCGGTATAACAAAACATGCATCGCCTGCAGTGTTCTGATACTCGGGTCGAACGCACATTTCCGTATGAGCCCTCGAGTTTTGATCAAATGTGCGGCCGCGGGCATGCAGTAATGCGCGAGTATCTGAATAGTACGCTTTACTAAGCAGGGTTGATCCCGTGCGCACCGGGCGCAGTTGAGGGCACGGTCCGATGCGGCGCGTATTATACACTCCCGTATAAATTTTCTTGTCACCGTATTCGATATACCCCGGATTGTATATGGTGGTCACATTTGACCCCTCTCCAGGAGACAGAGTAACCGCCGAGTCGGTAACAATAAATGAGTTGTTCAGTTTTCCATTTACGCCGGTGTCGCATGCACAAGTTCCATTGGTTCGTATTATGGTTCCGCCGGGTGCGTCCAATATGCGAAGCGTGATCTTCCCTCGCGTCGAGCCGCCTGGAATTGAGGGGCCACTGGTAGGCGTGGTGACGCGAATGAGTTGTCGGCGCCAGTGTTTAATCGGCACCGGTCGCCCAAAACTGGATGAACCGTATTCTTCTGGGTTTGTAATGAAATGATTGTCTGCATACGGTGACGTGTGCGACGGGTAAACGCTATACACATTTCCGGTCTTTGAAACAACCGGGTTCATTTTCGTAGTAGTAAGCGTATTTGATACATTAAAATTGGTAGGTCGAGACATTTTTTTAGTTAGAAATAAATAAGTTTTATTTTATAGTGGTATAATAATTATATAGTTATAATTATAATAAATTAATAATAAATTACAAGCACTAAATATTTATGCAGCGAATTCTTTTATATCTGATTTTTGGGTTTTTTTTATTCTTGATTATAAATTGGATTGTGAATGGTGACGGATATACAATCATTGAAGGAGCTGAAAATAACGCAAAGCCGCCAATAAAGTGCCCAGAAGATTGTGCATCGGTGAAAGAACTTCAGAAAAATTTATCAGATTCAATGAAAACGGTTAAGGTGTTGGAAATGCAAATTAATGCTAATACTCAAGCGTCGGTAGCGCATTCAAAATCTATTTCCGAACTGAACGAATCTCTCAAGGAGATGCAGGATAATCAATCGGAATGAAAATATAAAATAAATTCGAAACTATTAAACTATTAAATTATCAAATTATTAAATTATTAATAATATTAATAACTACCACTAGTATAGTTAATAATTGATGTATATCACTACTACTGCTACTATTACATTTATTTACGGAGTTGCGATGCTATTTGCCGGACTCGTTGCATTCCATATTCTCTCGGATTCGAATAAGAAAGGGTTGCGAGAAGGTATGAATAATAATCCTCCTCTTGTACCGAGTGCATCCAATTCATCCAATGTGTCGCCACCACCGGAATCATCTAGTACACCATCTGGGGACTCTCAGTCCAAGCTTAGTGCATGTGGAGAGGACTGTAGCGAGTATGATAAAATAAACGCCGCACTCAACGACTTCAACAAATTGAATTTGAATAGCCAGTACAAGAAAAGCGACGAAGCTATAAAAAAGGTGGACAAGGATTTAATCCAGCTTTCTAAAAATGTGAGAAACATGGGAAGTAGAAAAATACCCGGTGGAAAACCGCCCATCAATAAGGCGATGCTTTCATAGTTCTGTATTTTAAATTTATATTTTAAGGTTGAGTTTCTCATTTTCGTTGGCCATCTCGCTTATCGGGTTGGTTGGATATCCTGGGTTTGAATTTGCTTTATTGAAATAATTGGGATCGACTTCTTTTTTTCCTTTCGTTACTTTTCCTGCTTCCGAGGGACTAGGTTTCATTCCAAACAAGTAAAATACGATCGAAGACACGTAGGTCATCATAATGAATGGAACAAACACGATAAACCAGGAAATAAGACTGAGTCCGGTGTCACATAAATTCTGAAGAATGAATAAAAATACAATGGTAATTAAAAATTTGAAAAATGCAGTTACGTGATCACTTCTAAATAAATCGATAATGATTTGAATGATCGAAAACCCTAGATATAATAGGGCTGGTGGACATAATGTGGCAACAAGCGGCATTTTAAATGTAATAATATATATTACCGTAATATATATTATTTTTTTTTATTTTGAATATATAAAATAGCATGCGTGCATGCGTGCGTGCAACAAATAGTCAAAAACGTTTAAAAACAAAATATATATTTTATATATGTTACAAAACGGAATGGTGTATTTGATAATTAAATTATTTGGTTTACCTGCATCAGGGTCATTACCTTGGAGATGCAGGTTTAGATTTTGGGTCTGTTCTATGCTCTAGTGGAACAGAAAGAGGGTTTGGTCGACCACAGCTCCTGGAGGCAATGTCTTTTTGATTGGCAGCGGTTGCAGCTGATTGAAGTGTTGCTGTATCTGCTGCCAGTAGTGCGGGGGTAATAACGGTATGGTTGGAATGATGACTCAATGAGTTCATCAATGTTAACAGATGATCTTTTGCTTTTTCAGATAACGCCGGCTGAGCGGCACTTTTATAAGCCTTTAATGCATCTTTAACCTGGACTTTAGTCAAGTTTGCTCCTCCTACTGCTCCATTGAACACGGCATTAATCGCAGCAATTTCAGCCTTAAGTCCTCCTGCGGGTCCAGCTCCTCCCGAAGAATAATAACGACGTGATGATACACGGCTTAACGCTATCTTTCGACGCTTGCTGCCACCGGTTGGGTTTGAATTAATACGCGCATAATGCGGTACTTTCCTAGTACTACCATTCGCTCTTTTAGTGAGACGGTTACTGATTCCATTAAATGTGTTTCGTCTAATATGCATTTTATTAATTTTATTAAAGTATGAAGTGTATAATTATATTATATAAATTCACTATATTTTATTTACTTTTTTATCATGACTAAAAAAGTAAATATTTACTACTACGCAGTTGCATTTTTAGAATTTTTAGAACAGGCGTCCATAAATTTTCGGATTTCGGAATAAACAAGTTGATTTTTGGATCGTGCACTGGTCTCATGTTTTGCAGCTGGATACTCTGATCCGGTTAAATAGTAACGTATTACTGCAATTTCGTCATTATCGTAACGCAATAAATACTCACGGGCTTGGTCTTCCGTGTAGTCAGTTTGACTTATGATTGTAGTGATTTTTTCGTCTTCGGTCATTTTCAGGGCTTCTAAAACTATATTTATATTTATATTTATATTTATATTAAAATTGATTTAAATTGGATATGGTATATATTCATGTCTGAGCATACGGTATTCACATTTCAACTTAAATACTTCAAACCTTCAAATTTCTTACATGGCATCTTCTACATCGAACACATCAAACATAATCGACAGTGTAGTAAAAGAAGTTGGCGACATCATGTCGACGCGTCTTTCGCGCGTGTGCGCTGACTATGCTTTGTACAAGGAATCACACGATGCAATACTAGCCATTCCGGCAGTTCAGCGCGCGATTCGAGATGGACCGCGTTTCAAACAAGAACCTAAATACGAAAAAGAAGAAGGAGAAGAAGGAGAAGCATCCAGCCAAGAACTAGCTCATATACAGTCCCAGTTAACGCAATGTTTTCAAGTGATTGAGAGTCTTCAATCCGAACTTCAAATGGTTAAACTCGAGAATGATGCGCTACGACTTCAACTTCAGCGCGACTCGCAAAAGGAAACATGTATCGATCCTCTTTCTGAAAATATCACGCTGATTATCGAAGAAGCTGATTCTACTAGAGTACAATTAGTGGATCTCACATGTTGTCAAGAAGAAGCGGTTCAGGAAGAAGAAGAAGAAGAAGAGGAAGAAGAAGACGCCGACGACAAGGAAGAAGAAGAGGAAGAGGAAAAGGAAAAGGAAGAAGAGGAAGAGGAAGAGGAAGAGGAAGATCAGGACACCGTATACGAAGAAGAAAACATTGAGGAAGAACAAAAAGAGGACAATGATGAAGAAGAAACAGAAGAGGCGGAAGAACCGGTTCAGGAAGAGGAACAAGAAGAGGTGGAAGTAGTTGAGGTTGAAATCAAGGGGAAAATGTATTTTACCACAAACGAGACAACGGGTGTCATTTACGAATGTCTTACCGATGGAGATATCGGAGATGAAATTGGACTGTTTGTCAAGGGGAAACCGGTATTCAATAAAAAAATAACTAAGTAACAGCAGCCCAAAAATATTGAATATTTAATCAAATAATAATAAAATAATAATATCAAAAAAATAAAATACTCAAATAAACAAAAAATAAAAGGCATATACGTTTTATTTTTTACTCTATTTTCTATTTTTCTAACTAGGTTGCTTTTAATAGCGGATATTTGGCTTTATTTTTTATAAACGACGACGATGACGATGGTCCAAGAGAGGACGATGTTGATAATGATCCAGAATTTATAGACGACATTGCTGCAGGTTTTCCATTTACTAGAAATTCATTGTTATCGTCATATAATTCGGGTAACGAATGAGTGAGTGGTTTATTTACCACATATAATAAATGGTCACTTTTAAGAAGTTTACGATATTCTTCAATTGTTAGATTGCCGTAATATTTGTTAAGTACGTACCTGGGGTCAGGGGCTGGTTTTACAGGTCGGTCCGTATTATTACATATGTCGTTATACATTCCATTTAACATTTGCAATCGTTCGAACTTTACGGATGAATCGAGCGGTTCACGAATAAGGTACGCTGCAGCACATTCTGGAGAACAAAAACACCCATATACGGTATATGAGTCTGTTACTTTATTATAAAGTTTGGGAATATGTATCACTGGTGTAGTAAATTTACATGTATCCCAGAAACATGCAGACTGCTGAACTGCATTGAAAATCGCGTTGTCGTTATGCAATGTCACTTTAAGCTTGTTTATTTTTTTCCATATATCCTTCATCGAGTCTCCATTGGTTACCGTGATAGTATCGCTCAACTGAAGATTTGAATCTGCATGACCATGATTATAATTATGATTTTGAGAGAATAATGCTGATGATACACTCTTGTGGAGACGTGGAGGAAAAATGGATTTGCATTTGTCCTTGTCTTTGTCCTTGTCCTTATCATTGTTTTGGTTATTGTCAACGGTAGTATTTTCGATATTATCAATGTCATTATTGCCATTCTCATTCTGATTATCATTATTATCATTGTGATTATCATTATTATCATTGTGATTATCAATGTCATTATTGGGATTTCCATGATGACTATCCGTATTCGTATTAACATGACTGGTTTTTGTGCTGCTATTGAATTCGCCAGCGGTTTCACTTATATCATTTGAGTCGGTGTACGACTGTACCATTTCTACAGTAGGTTCATATTTAAAAATAGATATTGAGTTTGAATGCATGTCATCGAACCCGCATTTAAGGTGTAGAATTACATTTGTCGAAACAATACTTGGTCCACTTGATTTATCGAGTGTTGTACCATCGCTACTAGAATTAGAATTTGCCAATGGATCACTTGCTGAAATTATTTTTCCACCCTTGGGTTTACGACCTCGTTTTTTAAGGACTTGTCCTGATCCAGATATTCCTTGTTCTTTTTTTTCATAAGCGGATTGTTTTAGTTTTTTTAGGGTTTTAGGTTGCTTCGGTTCCTTTGGCTTTTTCGGTTGTTTCGGTTGTTTCGGTTGTTTCGGTTGTTTCGGTTGTTTCTGTTCTTTTGGCTTTTTTGGTTCCTTGGGTTCTTTGGGTGGTTTCGGTTCTTTTGGCTGTTTCGGTTCTTTGGGTGGTTTTGGCTGTTTGGGATGTTTCGGTTCTTTGGGTTGTTTCGGTTCTTTGGGTGGTTTCGGTTCTTTTGGTTGTTTCGGTTCTTTTGGCTGTTTCGGTTCTTTTGGCTGTTTCGGTTCTTTGGGTGGTTTCGGTTCTTTGGGTGGTTTCGGTTCTTTGGGTGGTTTCGGTTCTTTTGGCTGTTTCGGTTGTTTCGGTTCTTTGGGTTGTTTATTAGTCTGGATATCTGGCTGCATCTGAAATATGAAATCTGAAATATAAAAAATTAAAACAATTCGTATTTTACATTTCAGTTAGCATTTTAATTTAAGTTGTTTTAATAAAGTATTTAGCGTTTAGCGGGAGAGGGAGACTCCCATCAAACCCATTTGCGCGGATAGGGTCAGCAGGTTAATTAAAAAATAAAAAAAAGTTTCGTTGTAACACACTCAACAAGAGAAACCTATGCGGTCTTGGAGTCTTGGAGTCTTGGATTGTTTGTATTGGATTCATTTCATTCCTCGAATTCTTGGAACTGATTCTTCATCGTCCTGGCATTGTCGCGTCGCAGGTTGTCACGCTGAACCCAGTAATCGCTGCGCCGATCCTTGCGCGCGACAGGTTCTTCGACTTCAGGCTCGACTTCAGGTTCTTCGGCGCGTCGCTCAGCTCGCGTTTTGGCCTTCTTGACTTGCTCGAACCCTTCGGCGGGCGCGGGTGGACTGATGGTGGCGGTAGTTGCTGCACTTGCAGCCGCGAGCTTGTGCTTTGTTGGTGACCACTGTACGCGTTTTTTGGATTTTGTTGAAGTTGTTGAAGTGACTGGGCCTGGCATGTCGAAGCCTTCTTCATTGTCATCGATTTTTTCAGCAAGGTACTTGTCCAGGCGTTCGTCAGCTCCACTTTCACGTTGGATGTGTTTGAGGCTGAATTGATTCCAGGCAAATTGGGCAGTTGTCATTGTCGTCATTTCGGTTGTTCGGTGTTTGATTCGCTGCTTTACATATTATCCCAAACTCTAAAATATTTCAATTTTTTTCATCGTTACAATGAAATATGATGCGGTATAGATAAGTAATATAAACAATAAGTAAGAATAAATAACAACACAACTATGGTATAAAATAAAAAAAAAATGTTCGTTTTTAATCCACTAACGAACTTGTTTGTGCATGTGTTGTGTGTTGTGTTTATTCCATGCCTAGAGAATACTTACTGTTCATGTCGGCTTTGAACGCGGCAAATGACTCTTGGGTCATATGTTTCGACGCGGCTCGAATGATCGAAACAACTTCTTCGGGGAGAAACGCTTGTCGGGGCCTGGATTTCGGTACACTGGATACGCTGGGGTTTTTTGCAAGTCCATCCACGCCAACGCCACTCATGTTTTGAGTAACGACATTGCAAGCATGATCTGGTACACGTACTTCGGGCATGTCACTTGCAATGTGCATGGATGTGCGCTTGGGTTGAAATGATGCTCTTGCTGCTGCTCCTGCTCCTGCTCCTGGCGCCACTGACGTTGCAGATGATAACGTCAATGGCACCAACGGGACCAATGGTATTGGAACGGATACTGGTTCCTGCACTGGCACTGGCGCTGGTGCTGAAGGCGCAGCCGCAGGCACTGTTCTCTTTTTTCGTTGCTCCTTCAATTCCTTTTCGCGTGCCTTTCTTTCCGAGGCCTTCTCGTCTTCGATGCTCTTTTTTTCATCCAGGTACTTGCGATATATGCCCGGAAGGTTTACGCAATCGTCTTTGATGGACACTTTGGTAGTTGCGGGAGTCGGCTGGTCCAGAAATGATCCAGTATCGCCAGCAAACGCATTGATGAAGACGATTTCTCCGTTTTGGTACCCGTGAAGGTTCTTTCGCTTGTCCATCAGCGTCTTCGCTCGTGATTCAATAAGCCGACCGTCGTTGCTTATATGAACTCGCTGGCATTCAAGTGCTCGCCTGCCAAATGTCGGAAACGCCATTCTCAAGTCATCATTGTCTTTTGCCAAGAAGTACTCGGTCGCTCTGAACTGGATGCTTTCCCATTTCAACGTTTCGTCAAAGATGATTTGGCAAGACGCCGGAGAAGTTTCCGAAAGTTCGCGAAGCATCTGTTCGAATGTCTTCCAGTTGTTCTCTCTGGAGCTTTCACGGATGACCTGGCTTCCCTTCTTCACCGTAAGAATGAGTTCGGTCGTTTGAAGCACTTCCTCGCTGTACTTCGTTGTCAGACGCTCTTTCATTTTGTTGAAGAGAATTGCCGGATCTTCGCTGTACGTCTTGGCGAGTTCTCCGAAGATCGACATTTTGAAATTGAGCTGTATCCCAAACCCGACCCCGCGATTCGAGTCGGTAACCGGAACCTCAGTCATCGAATCTTGCATCTTCTGAGTCGTGCTCCACGGCTGGCAAAGACGACTCATTACAGTCGGGTTGTTGCAAAGTCTGAAATCAATCGTCCATTGCGCAGTCTCGTAGTCTGGCATAAACGCCGTCATTGCGCGGAAACGACCCCATGCGTAATGATGAAATGTGCCTGATGACTGGGTACTTCCGAATTTGAGAAACCGGGAAAGGTCCGACATCCTTTCAATGCCAACACCGTCGTCTGTGTGAGTGAATGTGCACATACCTGATTCTGTTCCGGTTCCGGAACCGGAAATGTCGAATGTTATTTCGACCCTTTTTGCCTTACCTTTTCCCGTGGAGTTGTCTGTAAATTCCGTAGCACAAAGAATGGGTGCCGGAAAGTCTTCCGTGTAAACCACCTTCTCACCCGCATTTGCGCGCCACTGTCCGTGGATGTCTTCGTCATAATTTCTTCTAAAAGAGTCCATTGTATCGTTGTCGTGTTGTTGTTGTTGTTGTTGTCTTTGGAGTCACTACTATCAACATATTCGTGAATGTGAAATACAATTCAATTTTTTTTCATAATAAGACCATAATTACAAATCCTATTTATTTAAAAAATGATTTAAATACTTCTATAGGATAATAGATGGTGATAGCACATAATCACTAGTTATTATTGTTGCTCCTTTAGTTTAGTTTGGTTAGAACGCGGTCCTTATGAGGCCGAGGTCACGGGTTCGAGTCCCGTAAGGAGCATTTATTTTATAGTTACGTCCTTACGTCATCGTTAGTGTAACTATAACATTTTTTGGAAAGGATATACCCACAGCAAAAACACGCAGTCACGCTGCCAACTGCGCCAAAAACAATTTGAATTGCCAGATTCATTTTATAGTATTATTATTTATTTCAATTCGTTTTTATTTTAGCGTTAAATTTTTGTATCATATAAATACATATATATATATAATATGCAAAGAATAATATTAATACCTGAAAGTAAAATTCACATACAAGAAAAAACGCAATGGTGTTATGCTGCAGTAATTCAAATGATTCTAGAACATTATGGTACTACAATTAATCAAGCGGCCATAGTAAAAGAAATAACTGGTTCGGCCATAGATAATAATCCACAAAACCCGATTGATTATTTAATGTATAGGTTACACTATATACATGAACAAGGCGGATGTTCAGGAAGTAAAGAAATAAAATTTAGTCAAATTAAAACAGAAATTGATAGGGGTAGACCTATTATAGTTAAATTATCAGGTGGTTCTGGTCATTATGTTTTGATAGTCGGATATGATGCGGAGAGACTTCAAATAATTATTATTGATCCAAATAAAAGTGAATATACTCTAGAGACATTCGATGTTTCTGGTATTAAAAAAGTAAATACTATTTTTGAAGATCATGTTACTCACGAAGACCATACTGGACCATCAAATATAGGAGGATTTTGTTTTACACACCCCCCAGGTGAACATAGTCCTAAAGGTAGTGCTGCTAAAGGTAGTTCTAGTGCTAAAGGGTCTCCTGATAGTCCGAAAGATAGTTCTAGTGCTAAAGGGGCTCCTGGTAGTCCTAAAGGTGTTAAATGTAGAAGAGGTGGTATGAAATCTAAAAAATATAGTAAATCTAGTAAATCTAGATCAACTCGTAAAAAAATACGAGGTAAAATACGGAGAGTAAGAAAATGAAATTTCGAAAAAAAATTGATTTACTTTTTCAATTACTGTTTCATGTCATAAGTAGTGCTTACCCAACCCAACAATACAAGTTACAACAATGGCCGCCGCCAACACCAATATCATTACTGAAGAAAGGCTGATCCAGCGCATCAAAGACGCCACGCGAATGGAAGACAAGCAAGCTGCACTTGTTGTGCTTCGAGCGTTCAGAGAACGACGCGAGTACATCAAGAAGTTTGGAAGCGAAGAAGCCGCCGATGCGGCAATTGAAGCCAGAAATGCAAAGCTGGCTGCCGACAAGATCCGTGCACGCGAACTTGAACTTGCGGCATGCGGTGATCGTCGCGCTCTGCACTTGCAAGTTCAACCGCTCGAGCAAAATCACCGAACCAGTCAGTTCGCCTAGTCAGGTAAGTTATTCTATCCCCCTTCCCCGCTTTTTATTTTTTTTCAATAAAAAATAAAAATAAAAATATATTTGATTCTTTTCCTTTTTTATTTACTTACTCGAGCGTGGCTGGGGGTGTGTTATGCTTCGTTCGTTCATCGCTGAGTTCATTGTAACATTTTCGGCACACGGGAATATAGTTAGAGCATCCGATGAGTTTTTGTTCGGTTTCATTCGTGATTCGAAAACTGAAGACTCCACGCGTTCCATCGCGGCAACGGCTGCAAAGTGATGTCAGTTTTTCAATTTTGTCGCAAAACGGAATCAGTTCATGTATTGAACCCATAGGCGCGCGCATGAAATCGCCATCCAAGCCGCATATGTAAACGCGCTTGTTGTCAACATCTACCCATTTTCGAACGTATTCAACCAAGTCCGGAAAGAACTGCCCCTCATTTACCAAAACCACGGCAGCATTTCGAATCGCGTATCCGTCGGCCGGGTCTACGACCATATCCTTGATTTGAGTCCCGCGAATACACGGAATCATGGCACGGTCGTGCGTTGACATCATCGTATCCGAATACCGCGTATCTTCCATATAATTAATTGCAACCACGGGAATGCTGCAAAACAGGCACTGTTTGTGTATTTCCAGTAACTTTGAGGTTTTTCCCGAAAACATCGGGCCAAGAATCAGTTCAAGGTATCCACCACTACCATTCAGCTGGGTTGCTCGTGGGCGTCTGCTGCTGTCTTGAGTTTGAGGTTCGGCTGTCATCTCTTCAGAATGAATGTTGTTTATAAATGTAACAATGTAACTTATACTTTTACCTACACTTTATCCATCCAGATAAAACGCAACAATTTTATTTGTATTTCTTTTTTAAATTTTAAATATGAAAATAAATACTTGAACGTATATGATAAGATATGATTATCAATAATAATAAATATGAATATGAATATGGATATGAATATCGCTGCAATCGCTGCCGCCGTTCAGTCGTCAACTCCATGGGTTGAAAAATACCGGCCCAAAACGTTTGATAATATCGTTCTCGACGAAACAAATAAAACAATTCTTGAAAATATAATTGAAAAAGGATACTTTCCGAACTTGTTACTTTACGGCCCTCCGGGAACCGGAAAAACAACGACAGTTATAAACCTGGTCAGCGCGTTTCAGAATAAGTATACCGTAACCGCAACAGATACGCATGAACATACTACTGACCACAATTCAAATTCCAGTTCTAATCCGTATCCGATTCTGGGTCTGGGAACAGTCATTCATTTAAACGCATCCGATGAACGCGGAATTGACGTCATTCGAAATCAAATAAGTACGTTTGTCAATACTAAAAGTTTATTTGGACGAGGCGAACAGTTGAAGTTTATTATTCTCGATGAAGTTGACTACATGACAAAAAATGCTCAAATGGCGCTTCGGTATTTGATCAATAATTATACGCTGTGTAACGTGAAATTTTGCCTGATATGCAACTACGTGAGTAAAATCGACGAATCTCTCCAATCCGAGTTTGTTAAAATGCGGTTCAACCAGTTGCCGGAACCGCGCATTATCGAGTTTTTGGATCAAATCAACGTGAATGAAAAATTAAAACTGTCGATTGATACATTGCGTAATATACAAACCCAGTTTGGATCCGACATTCGCGGAATGATCAATTACATGCAATCGAATCAAATCGTATCCAAGTGTAAAATCATTCACCGTAATACCTGGAACGATGTAATTGCCTTAGAAACTTCGGCAAGTATTTCGTCCAGACTGAACCGTATCAGTCGCGATTATTGTATTGAGAAGAAAAGCATGATGGTCCAGTTTTTGAATCATATTATTCGTACACAACTCACTGAACTCACGCCTGAATTTTTAACTCACGTTGAACATGTAATTCATAACCAAGAGTGCAATTCAAAACATATCGTCGAATATATAAGTCTGGCCATCATGAAATGGAAAAAAGGTAAGGTGATGTGATCAAACTATAAATTATTTATTTGTTATATTTTTTATTATATTTATTTTTATTTTTATGTATACGATTCCAGTATAAATTTCGCATTGTCTTCCGATTGTTGCTTCAGCAATTCAAGTGTATCCAGTTGCAACTGAAGCGCTGAAAGCCGTTCCAACGTTTTCGTTTGTACATGCATTGGTGGAATCGTGACACGGTATGCCATGATTGTTTGGGAATTGAACGCGGGATACGAACTTCCGGTACTATGCATATCCAGGAACCGTACGCATGCATCGGTTGTAAGCGTGTAATACAAGTATTTTGACATTACTTGGGTCGCGTCCTTGGTCCGGATCACGACGAATCCAGTCGATCCGATCATATGTTCCGCCGCGGTTTCGATAAATGCATAACTTCTTGAAAGCGGGCGAACACTTCCCCATATGATATCCCTGTCCTGTATCTTGCGTTGCGCTCTGGCCGGTTTTTCTGAAATGGGGATACTCTGAACCGCAGATATTTTACCCTCTTTTACTGAGCCCAAGTCGACATAGTTGATTGTTTCGTAGCCCGTATCAGCCCGTGTAAGGTTTTCGGGATTGTCTTCAGCCAGCTCAGATAGCAAGTAGTCGGTACATTCAGGTCCGTGCATGGACGCGCCAATAACCGCTCCCATTTGAAGTTTGATATGCGCGATCATCTGATCCGATCGCCGTATCAATCGATTCGCTTCAACAATCGGTTCAAGGAATTCACCGGCAGGGTTTGCCAGAATAAGGTCCATGCCCTTATCCGTCATCTTCAGCGTTTCCGTCATCGAGATAGTTGTTTCTTCGGGTGTTGTAATATAGATGCGATCGAGCGTCGCGACAATTTCATTCTGTACATGCAGCGGCGGTACAACAACTGAAATGTCTTTGATGTCGTCCCATTTACAGTGAGGAATCGTGCTTCCGACCACAGTCGTAGTTGACTTTGTCAGTTTGAGATAATAGTACAAGTATTTGGTAATTACATCATCGACATTTCGCGGCGTTATCGTGAGACAGTCACCCGCCCAATATTTTTTATTGTGGTAGCATACGAAACCTGCAGACCCGCTCTTGCTTATACTGATCGTCTCGCCCTCGCGATTGAACGCGGTTGTTTTTCCGTTGTACGTCATACCGCCGCCCATAACATCGTATTCACCGTCGTCTGTTTTTTCCGCCGATGCAAGCGTCTTTCCATTCGCGTAGTTTGAAATCTCGGACAAAGGGTATTGCGGAAACCCGGTATTCGGAACCAGCGCTTTTTTCTCCTGGTAGTAATTCATATTGAACGAGAAGTCGTCATTGAGTCGATCCGTTGGCACAGAAAGAACCATCGTTTCCTGTATATCGCCGGTGGTCGTGTCTTTAACAACGTCCCAAAACTCGACTGCACTAGTTGACTTGCCTGTATTTTCAAAGAACAGGATAGACGGCTGAATGCTCGTGTTTGTAAAGAACTGCCCTTTCATTTTTATAATCCGTTTCAATTCGAAATGATCGAGCAAATACTTTCGAGTATCCCGGTGACCGCGCGCGACATTGAACAGAATTCCGTCGGGTACAACCACGGCACATCGCCCGCCAGGTTTTAACGAAACCATCATGAGTTGGAGAAACAGTGGCTCGGATTTCGTGGTTCGAATTTTCAAGTCTTTCACTCGTTCGCAACAATCGGCGTGGACCAGCTGTTTCACTCCAAACGGCATATTTGCCAGAATAATTTTGTACCCGTTTTGCGGCAAATCATTGTAAAGCGAATCATGTGTTAATAAATTTTGAGCTCGGTATCCGCCCGTTTCCATGAACAAATTGGCTCTTGCAATTCCAGCGACTTTGGGATCGGTATCGCACCCGTGAATTTCTTTGCATTGAATCTTCCAGTCGACTGGTTTGTCCGGATGCGCTCGACGGTAGTGTTTGATAAACGTGGTAAGGAACCCGCCGGTACCCATAGTTGGATCGCAGATGGATTCAGGGATTCCGTCTTCTTCAAACCCAGGCTTGCACAAGTCTACGAGGTACTCGCAAATTGCTCGGTGAGTGAAATATTGTCCCAAATCCCTCGACCCAGACCCCGATGCGCCCGTCCCCAGGTGTTGCTCGTATACCCAGCCCAGTAAATCGATATGATCGTCGATAATGCGAACGTCGATGCGGTGCATGATCTCCATAATTTCCTTGTGTTTCATGGGACTTTTAATATCGAATGAAAACTTTTCGGTTCCGAAGAGTCGGTCGAAATGTGCAATCAGACAGTCTTCCTCTTTATGGTAGAACAAATCGAATGCAAATTGTACGCCGCCCTCTTGCGTTTGTGAAACGTGCATCAGATTTTCCCACGCGAATTGTTCTGGAACTCCGAGACTTTGCGCTTTTTCAATATCAACGTACCTTGCCAGAATGTACAAGCAAATGTGTCGCATTGATTCCATTCCTGTAATGGCTACTCCAGGTCCTCTCAGAATATCTCGAATGCGAACAATTGAAGATTTAAATGCTTTTATATCCGATGGTGTCTGTGTCTGTGTCTGCATTGTGAATTATTGTCGGGGTTGGTTATTCTTTGGTTGTCACATAAATATGAATAAATTCAATTTTTTTAAATAAAAATTTTAAAATTATGCTTTATTATTTTAAAATTATTATGCCAGATTATTTTATTATTTTATTTTATTATTTTATTAACAAATTACACTTTCCGAGCAACCAGAACGAACCATTTCGCAACCTTGTCATCGGCGTCTTGGACTTCTTCGGATGCCATCATCATCGCATCAGCATCAGCATCATTATCAGCATTTACGCTTTCCACTTTGCATCCCAGACGATCGAGTTCCGAACGAACATCGTCTAACATTTTGACGTGTTCGGAGATGATGAACTCGCCGTTGTATCGCAGCATTCTGTGGCCTTCGGTCAAGTAATCGCGCCAGTCCGAGCCCATCAGCGACTGGCTGTAAATGCAGATGTCGACACTTTCATCTTCTTCTTGCGCGGCAAGGTCGGCGATGTTTCCAATAAGAGCGCCGCTTCCTTGCTCGGCCACGTGATCATATCCTTGGATTGTGAATTTCTTTTCGTCTGCGTAATGGCGTGCAATGTTGTTGCGACCGCACCCGAGATCCAGAATGCGAAGGCGATGCTTGCGTTTATTGCCGAGATGATCGATTATACGATTGCGCGGAATTTGGGACTGATCGACATAACTTTGGAAACTGATGTCGCGTGCAGCATGATACGCGTGCCATTCGGCAGGATTGGACTGAAGCTTTTCGTGGGTAGTACACGATTTTTGCGTAGCCCATGCACGACCGGTGAGTTTATAGGGAGAATCGGTGATGACGCGTTTTAACGAAGTTGGATTGGTTTCAGAAGCAGAACATTCCAATGATGTTGTTGGATTGGGGATGAGATGGGATTTTTTGGATACTTTGGGTTTTGATTTGGGGGGTGGAGATAATGAAGGGGATTGAGTTGACGGGATAGATTGAAGTTTTTTCAATTCATCCTTGTGCCAAAACCATCCAGGGATTCCTTCCAATTTTTTAATCCATATTTCATCTAAATTCTTTTTTCGATAAGATCTTCTGAATGTAGTTATAGAGTTGACCAATTTTTCCTCGTTTTTGTTGCCAGAGTGTTGTTTTGGTAATCGTTGAAAATTCTTTTGAAATTGTATCAAACTATTGATTTTTGCTTCATTTGATTCGTCTTTGTCCCAATACCATCCAGGTATTTTTTCCAAATCACTTATTCGTTGAGAACTCATTTTTCCGTCACGATAACTTTCACGTTGTTTTGAAGACCAGTTTCCAAGACTTTTTATTTCTGACAATTGTCCTTGAGCAGCCGAGGGTAATTTTTTATGTTCATCAACATATTTTGCCAAGTTTTGACAATTTCGATTCCAATCTTGTTCATCGGCATCTACCTTTGTAGTCAAATATTGAGAATATGACGGATCTTCTGTAAAGTCTTTCCACGCCTTTCTTATAACTGGATTTTTCATAGATTCTCCCGCAGAGAGGCTGTCTTCACTATGATACTTTCTGTTTTGAGTTAAATACCAAATACCAAGTGATTTACTCTTGCGATCCTTGGACTTGCCCGATGGCGGTTTGTGATTGTCCTTTATGTATTTTTTCAATTCTTCAAATTTAGTAAACCACGCGTCAACATCGTCCCAGGGGAAATGACTTGAAAATTTTGGGTCGGTTATAAAATCCGACCACAATTTGCGATATTCTGCATCTGCCATATTTTGTCGATTAGTTTTGTAATTCTTTGTTGTTGTTCCAATCCATCGTCCCAATTTTGCCTCTTTCTCATCTGCAGAATGTTTATTGGGGCGTGCATCATTGATACCAATAAAGCAACGAACGTCGTCCAAATATTGTTTAAATTTTCCATCAGGTGATATATATGAATGATATTTTTGTTCAAACTCGTTCCACAAGTTTCGTATTTCTTCTTTTTTCAATATTTTCAAATTGTGTTTTGCATTTTCTTTTTGATTTCCCAACCAGCGTCCAAGCGACGTTGTATGCGTAGGAGGTCTTGAATGTGAATCTATGTGGTTTGCACATTCAATAAGGTTCTCCTTCCATCTTTCATCAGTATCCAATCGTTCTACCTGACATTCCAGTACCCCTGACCCGAATTGTTCCCCCAACACGACGTCCCCCATTCTCCAAAGCAGTTTGATTTCATCGTTGGTGTGGATATTCATTCTCGGGCGATTGGTCGTTTTGGGCGGGTTCAGGCGTCTATTTGAATCTTCTTCGTCGTCTTCCTCTTCTTCATTGATTGGTGCAATCCGATGATATCTCGTTTCCATTTCACCATCATCGTTTTCTTCCTCTACTTCGTAGAAGCGCTGAATCGGTCTCTCTTCGTCGTCTTCATCCGCATCCTCCCCGTGGCCATCAAACCCCCGATACACAATGGGAACATCTACATTTGAAGTGTGGATTTCAACCCTGTCGCCGTTTTCTACCAGTTCATCAATGTCTTCGTCGTCTTCTAAAACGCGGAACCCCTGTTCTTCCAGCGCATGCTTGCGCTCCGACTCCGTGAACTTGCTCGGGTATCGCAAGCACAACTCATACAATTCAGGGTCTTCCTGTTTCAGTGCCGCGACGATATTCATAATCGCGTTATAATCGCCATTCTCTCGGTCGTTCAGTTGTTCCCTGATTAAACTATCCTGTTTCTCGGCATCATCGCCTGCTGCGACATATTTATCCCATCCAATACAAACGGGAACCAAAATCGTCGCCGGCTCTCGTTCACTGCCCGCAATCTTGCGGCAGATGCGCCCGATATTTTGAATGATGGATACAACCGACGATTTCGGATCCACAAATACGCACATGTTCGCCTTCTTCGTGTCAACCCCTTCGCCAATCGTTCGACACGACGACACAATATAGATTTCATCATCGGTGCAAGTTTCAAACGCGTCAAGGATTGCGTCCTTGTTTTTTGTTTCAGCTGTGATTGCCGTGAATGTTACATTGGAAGAAGTAAACTTCCCCACTTTATCAGGGAACTCTTTCGCACACACCGCACGAAGCGCCTCGACGAACCTTGCCTTGTCCACGAACCGCAATACAGAAGTATCCGATTTGCTATCTTCGGCCGCGTCCGCGTGAAACGTGAGTACTCGTGTATTCCCCGTTGTCAAAATGGCCCGTGCGATGCTTTCATACACATTCCCCAGTGTGTCTTGGGTGTAAAGGTCTATGCGCAATTCAAATAGCGAGAGAATGGCGTCGCGCAGTCCTTGCAAATACGTGTATTCCGACGCCAGCGGACCGCAGTCGCCGTACGTCCCCATTTCATCGCGTTCGCGGTCAAACATCACAATGCCATTCTGGTTGGCTGGCGTGGCAGTAAAGAATACCTGCTTTTCATACTTGACACGATATTCATCGCTGTACACGAGTTTGGAGTATTCGGGGCTGGTTGTCCTGTGCGCCTCGTCAAAACACATCAGGCCGACCGTTGCATCGCCCAAATTGTCGAGAAGCACTTGCAGGCTCTGGTAGGTTACACAAATGATTTTCATTTTCTTCATGGTGGCTCTCTTTTTGGCGACAACAGTAAACTTCTTGATGTCCGCCGGTTCGGTCGTGCTTTGAAAATCTTTCAATTGTTCGCTGGACACGTTGAGAATAGCGCATGTTTTTGAGACGGCAACATCAGCTAAGTAATCCGCCGTGAATTGTCGTATGAGAGCAAGGGACGGGAATACGACGACGCTGAGCAGTTTTTGCTGTGTTAGAATGATCGATCGGATGACACGGGACTTACCTGTTCCACAAAACATTTTCACAAGGCACTTATCATACGTTTCCAATAGTTCAGTAATTCGTTTATGCGCCCTTTGCTGGCATGGGCGCGTTAAATCCATATTTTGAGGTGATATATGGTATGGTATGTGATATGGAATCGAATATTAAATTCAATTTTTTAAATAAAAAATACTATACCTCTATTTACTATTTATCACTATTTATCTGCGTCTATTTATCTGCGCCTATTTACCTACGCGATCTCTTTGATTCGACGAATGTGTTGAAATTTGTATCATTGGGTCCAAAGTAGCCGTCGCTAATGTGCTGAATGGATGGATAGTGTGATGATGACGAAGACAAGCGCCATGATTCGTATTTTTGGGAAGTCGTCAAATCGAGAGATTTTAAAACACTTATAAACTCCGACTTTTGCATGCAGGATGCATTCGGGTGCAAGAACGCGTAAACGGTTTCAGTTGATTGGCACGGAATGTCGGATGGAAGAGAAATGCGCGTTTCGGTTTTTCGATGTTCCGCATATTCGAAACTGGAATCGATTCCTTTTTCAATACAGTATTCGCGAACTCCCTTGTTTCCAGATACGTACTCCTTTCGCAAATACATGCACTGCATGCGTTCAACCGTTTCTTCGATCGAAAACTCTTTTCTGTCAACGTCAAATTCCAAGAACTGTGAAACGAAATCCTGAAGCTGCTCTTTCTTTGTCTTCTTATTATCTACATCCGTATTCGATGACGATGACAGTATGAGAAAACTAGCCATCTCAAGAAGGATACCATCCATAACATCTTCGGACGTTTCTTCCTCCCCTTCACTGCGTGTCTTCACTATAACGCACCATCCCTCCTTATTCGCATACGCATAGTCCCTTCGAAGTGCGCGTCCCATGATTTGCACGAATACATTTGTAGCAATTGTAGAATTGAATAAAACCATCGTCATTTCAATTCCTTTGATATCGGACCCTTGGCGGTAACGCTGGCATGCAAACAGTATACGCAACGAGCCATCTGCTTCGTCTTTGATGAACTCGCTATCCGGATGCGCGCCTTCAATGGGATCGACATCTGAGTCATTCGAAGCAGTCGCAGTTGCAGCAGTTGCAGCACTAGTGTCCTTTACCGCCATATAAATCGTCGCGGATCCAGATCCAGATTCACCAGATTCATTGAAATACTGAACCGCGCAACGAACGGCGGCTTGTACGTCGGCAATTGTTTCCAAATATACGATAACTTTCCCGTACATCCATTTTCCTTGTTCCCGTTTTTTCGCAACGCTTTGGGCGACAATACCGATAAAGTCTTGAATGCGTGTAGCAGAATCCACGATTTTTGCAATGATCTTGGGTTGAGCGATCCAGCCTTCTCTGACCGCTTCGTCCATTTCACACTGGTGTAAAACTTCTAGCGGGTTTCCAAACAGCTGGTGAAGTCGGGTATGTTGTTCAGAGTTGCAGGTTTTTGGCGTAGCAGACGTTCCAGTAAAGTATGTAAACTTGGGAATCCATTCAATTAGCAGTCCGAAGAATTGCATGCCGGTGCTTTGATGCACCTCGTCGTAGTGACAATGGTCGATCTCTGGAAGCATTTCCCATTTTCGCCGATCGGTAAGGGACGCGTGCGTTGTTATGATCAAACAATGCCGGTCGCGCGGATACTCTTGCAACGCGTCCACAAATTGAGCGTCGTGGCCTGAAATGATCGTAATTCCCCATTTTTCTAGTCGCTTGATGGAGCCCATAATTGTATTCAAAATGTCATTTTGTGGAGCAATGAGCAACCCTCTCCAGATCTTCCCTTCAGATGACCGCCGCGAGAATGAAATGAAGAGCAGTGATAACATCCCAATTGTTTTTCCTACCGCAGTAGGCCATTGTACGATTCCCGTATACTTTTCATTTTCAGCCGTTTTTTTCAAGAATGCGCAAAACAGTTCGCTCTGAATCCTGCGCGGAAGTAGGCTGCCCGATGGTAGCATATGACTGAAATATTCAGTAATTAAATCTTTTTTGTCCGGAACCGGAACCGGAACCGGTTCTTGTTCTTGTTCTTGTTCTTGTTCTTGTTCTTGTTCTTGTTCTTGTTCTTGTTCTTGTTGTTTTTGTATGAGCCGTTTTTCGCGTTTCACGGATTCTTTTGAGTATTGCAAATCTTTCACGTCGTTCAAAGTGCATTCTTTGGAAAATGACGGATGTTTCCGGATGAATTCGCCAACTGGGTCGGGCGAGTCAAGTTCAAACCATTCGCGGCGCCGGCGGAGCGGGCCAAAATGTGCATGCATTTTCCCTTCAATGTCGCGCAATTCTTCAACCCCGGATACCTTCACGTGGAACAATCTTTCAAAATACAATTCATCCAAATCGCAACAACTTGTCAAATACGTATTCATCCGATGATGCGGCAAAGTCGTTAGACCAATCTTTCGACGACGAATACCACACTTATGCGGCGACGTTAAAATATAAATATATCCATCAATTCCATTATTTCCATCAACAGTGGGTTGCATTTGTTAGTCGGGTTATGTTTTTATTTTTACTGCATTGACTGAAATTTTATTCTACTGTCAATTTTTATTTTTTATATTTTTTATTTCATTTAAGTTTAAATTAATATAATTTAAAATTGAACTTAAAGACCGACGTGAATATGTAATGTAGCTATACACGTATATCTTTTGTCTTACTTACTTAATACTTACTTAATTCGATGGCGGATCTTGACGACGACTGGGAAACATTCAAGCGAAATATGAAACTCGGAGATGATGTAGAATCTTCGGCTGAATCATTGTCTTCATTGCAGTCATGTTTGCATATTTCTGATTCTTCAGATGCTAGAGCTTGTACTACTAGCACCAATGCGACTCCAACATGCAGCGCCATTTACATTTCAACAACGACAAAAATTGCCCATTTGGATCGGGAAATCGATATCAAAAAAGTATTTTGGGAAATTCCGGTAATACGATACGTCGACCCGGTTGAAGGCGTCATCAAAAAACAAATCAAATTTTCAACAACCGAACGCGCAGACTACGAAGAAGTCATGGCTCGTATTGCAAACGAACGTTATTGCGACAATCAGGAAATAGAACATATCGATAATCCAGAGGGACGAATCAAATTCAAAGACCAACGCAAAATAAGTGTTGGTATTTCAAAAAAAGACATTTTATGCTACCGAAGCAAAAAAAAGCGCGCATTCTTCAACTGTTTTGTCATGATCATTCGAATACTATCATGCGATGCAAAGAGTCCCGCCGCCGTAGGCGATGATGTCAAAGAAAGTCAGTGCGTTTCACACCTTCCTGAATTCAAAGAAATGCATGTAAAAATATTTAATACGGGGAAGTTGGAAATTCCCGGTATACAGAACATTCAAACGCTCAATTACGTTCTCGAAGTGGTTACCCGCATACTGCGCCCGGCTGTATCTCCGGACCTTTCCTATTTGGAAGGCGAGTGCGATACCGTGCTTATCAATTCGAATTTCAACTGCGGGTTTTACATTGACCGTGATAAGTTACACGAACTTCTGAAATACAAGTATCGAATCAACAGTAACTACGACTCGTGTTCCTATCCCGGCATTCAGTCCAAGTTTTACTACGTGTACGGCCGAGAAGTTCAAAATGGCCAACAGCCGCATTATACCAAAACCGAAACCAAGCCGGAGTTTTGCGAGATTTCATTCATGATCTTTCGAACGGGTAGCGTACTGATTGTCGGGAAATGCTCGGAAGAAATTTTGTACGCCATTTACAACTTCTTGAAAGCATTACTGGAAGAAGAGTACGATCAAATCGTTAATCGAGACCATGAGGGATGCGACAATAATAATATTCTAATTCCAGGATCAGGGCTCTTGTTAAAAAAACAACCGAACTCGAAAATCCAGCGGCGTATTATAACATGCTCCGAAACCCATTCGACTGCATGTTAACTAACTTAACTAACAACATATTTAACAATGCGTGCATACGAAAACCACGCGCCCATGATGTCCATGCGGATCATCCGTATTTGGATTGGGATAAATAATATCACTAACTGTCCGGCCATGAATATGGAATAACTGACTTTTTTTAACAAGTTCTCTCATTCGATCCCACTCCCGTTTTCGTTCCAGGTCGTCATAGATGGTAACAAGAACGTGCGTGCAAATGTGTTGCGACAATCGTTTCATTCCTTCGTCTGCCGGCATGTTCATAACAGATCGAATAAACTCTGAATGCAATGTTAGCGGAATGTTGTTGTAACCGTCGAATACTGTGCATGAAACACTCAGTAGTAACGTGACTGGAATATTGTTGTTATTAACATTAGCATTAGCATTGGTTCCAGATCTACTATGTGAAGGAGGCATGATTGATTAACTAACTAACTAACTACTGAAATATCTAAAATAAGTTTATATGGTTTTAAGTAAACACTATAAACTTATCAACTTATAAACTTATCAACTTATAAACTTATAAACTTATTTATACTCAAACGCCCGACCGATATCGTCCATCCAATCTTTTTCTGACCGATCAATGTTGTCGTTTCGGTGAATAACGGCATCTACAATGCAATGCGGGACGTCCGACTCCCTCATCTGCGCGCGAAGACTGCTGATATCTTTAGGAAAACACGTACCACCAAACCCAAAATGTCCATCATGTCCCGGGACCGACGTATGACTTTTCGATATTCGTGAATCGTCTGCTGCGACGGAAATCATAGTATTATAATCAATCCCGCGTTTCGTGCAAAAATTAAAGATTTCATTGCAAAACGATATTTTTGTAGCCAGGAACGTGTTTCGAAAATATTTCACCATTTCAGCTTCTTTGTTGCGCATGAATGAAATGCGATTGGATGCTATCTTTTTGTTATTGTAAGCAGCATTTATTATACCGGTCATTGTGTCAACGAAGCCTTCCTTTTTTACATCAGAATCATCATGATCATGATCATGGTATCCAAAAATCCAATTCTGGGTATTTTTGAAATCTCCGATTGCATTTTTCTCTGTCAGAAACTCTGGCATGAAATAGCATTTATATCGGTCAGAAGTTCCAACAGGAACTGTCGAACGAATCACTATGTATCCACTATATGCCAAGTCCTTTAGTTGGGAAACGACGCTGTCGACATATTTCATAGACGTTTTACCAAGACCGTTAATCGGCGTTGGTACCGAAACGAAAATTGCACAACATGACAATAGATCGCACATCTGAGTTCCCGTCGGAACGCATAACGTCGGATTTATATCATAACATACAACTTCAACGTCACTGCACTCCAGTGTTACGGTTGCATTTCCAACGAATCCATTTCCAACGATGCCAATTTTATAGGGCATACTATATTATGTTATGAATATGAATAGTGTCTTTATTATTTATTACTGACATTATTATTATATAAACGTTGAAGATTGCGTCTTACTTGCGTTCTTGGTGAGCTGGGTGAAGAATGTTTTGGCTTCTAAAGCTGTTGCTTTTTCCCACACCTTCATGACGAAAGGATATGTGAAGAGTTGTCTTGCGATATGGGTTATAACGGGCATGCGTATAACATATAACTTAGATTTTTTTTAAATTAAAATTATTAACTATATGTTATACCATCGGAGTGTTCCCTATTTGTATCAGTACCAATTAATAAATATTATAAAATTTGTCTAATTTTATAACATAAATGACCAAGTTGAATATTTAGGTGGGGTGGGGACTTGGGAGAATCGAACTCCCGACCTCTTGCACCCAAAGCAAGCATCATACCCCTAGACCAAAGTCCCTTTCTTAAGTTTTCATTTTATTGTGTTTTAGATTTTCGTTTTTCTTTTTTTTTGATTTTTGGTTTTTTGTTTTTTTATATTTTAAATTTTTATCATTTTAAATACGTTAATTACTTGGCATTAATTACTTAGCGGCAGCGACGGCAGCACCACCAGCGACCGACTTGGCGGCAGTCGAAAAGTGGGGGGACATGAAACGCTGCAAGTTGAAGTAGGTCAGCTCATCACCGTCCTTGAGCTTGAGGAGCTTCTTCAACTTGGCATCAGGCAAGATGCGACGACCGTTGTCCTTGTCCTGCAACTTGTTGTCGCGAATGTAGGCGTTGATCTCGCGAGTAACCTCGGTCCTGGCCATTTCAGAACCGCTGCTCTTGCCGAGGAAGGCAGCAAGCTCGTTGGAAATCAGGGTAGGCTTCACGAAGCCGGATGGCTGGCGGTTGATGTTCTTGCGGCGCTTCTTCTCACTGGCCTTGCGAGCAACACGGAGCTCACGCTCGACCTGGCGCTCAATGCCCCTCAGCTCAGAACGGAGAGCTGCGATTGCAGCAACGAGAGTCTGCAACTTGCTGTGGGATCCAGCAAACAAGCTGCCCTCCTGGGCGGCGCCAGACGCGGGAGCGATTGCAACATTCTGCTGAGACGCGTCAGCGGATGGGGTTCCAGAAACGGGAGCGACTTTGGGAGCCTTGACAACCTTGGGCTTAGAAGCAGTAGCGGCGGCATCAGCGACAGGAGCGGTGACAGCAACAGCAGCAGCGGCGGGCTTGGGGGTCTTGGGCTTCTGGGCAGCGGGAGCAGCGGCAGAAGTAGAGGCAGCGACAGGGGCTGGAGACGAAGAAGATTGTTTGGCCATTTTAATTGACGGATTTGAGAGCTTGTTGGTTTGGTGTTTTATACTCTTAGTAGTAAGGTTTGTTTAAGTTATTTTGACACTTAATATATTATATTTATGCATCAACATTCTTTTGTTACGTTGATGCATGTGTAAAATATTGTTGTTTAAAAATGTTAAAAAAAGTAATAAAATAGAAAATAGAAAATAGAAAATAGAAAATAGAAAATAAGAAAAATCGAAAATCGAAAGATCGAAAATAAATTCAATAGTGATTTAATAGTCTAATAGTCATCATCTCTCGAAAAAACGGTCGTAGAATCTTTTACGTAAACCGTATGTTCAAATTGCGCGGTAATGCTTCCAGGGTCAGTGCAGAGTGGTGGGTAACTCAGCAGTAACCCATTTTTTACAAGCAGCGATACCGGGGTTCGATCACTCGGTTGCATATATCTCTCGCAAAATGGTAAAGTTCGAAACCGGGTACGTATTTGAGAGAATACTTTTTGAACCGATTGAATCCGAAAGATAGGAATACGATTTCGAAGTTCTGCCGCAGTGTACTTTGCCAGTCCAGGGTCTAGCCTAAAAATGGTACTGTCCCCGCGCTCAACAACTTCAACTTGTTTCGGAGTTGAAATACTTCTTTTATTCGGAAGTCTGGCACCAAATGTTTCAATTGCGTACACGCCTTCTTTGAATCTCTCGTTTTTGTCGTCCACTGCATTCTGAACTGACGGCAGTCTTACATCTCCGTGGATTATTTCATGTTTTATATCATGACCTGTGAGATTGTAAATTGGATGTATGCCGTCATGTGAACGTATCAACTCTTCTATGGACGCGCTCCAGTCCGATATGCGAACATCAATTCCGATATTGCGAACACCCAACTCAGTTGCATCCTTCATACAAGAAATGAGAGAATCACAATCATCGATCGAAAAAGAATGTGAACTACAATGTGTTCGCTTTTGCAATGTAACCTCGCCGCTGCCACCAATCCGCGTTGTAAATGCGGAATCAACAATCCATCCATTGACTTCCGTTCCGAAATCCACCTTTACGATATCCGAATTTGAGAGAATAGCGTGGGTATCTTGTGAATGGGGATGATAGTGCGCGGCACAGTCGTTTACAGATAGTCCCACCGGGAATCCGATTCCACCATTTATTACACTAGTCCCGTTTACTGCATCGATCGCGATACTCGCATACTCTTTCGTCTCCGTTTCAATAAAATTTGCAATATCAATTAACTTTGCTCCTGGAACAAGAATGTTAGAATCTCTCATTTTTCGGCGAACATGTTTGTGAATATCTCCTGCGATTCGAAGCGAATCTTCAATTGGTACAGATGTTGTTGGCATTTATCTATCCATTACCTATATTTTTGATTTTAATTGGTTTCAAATTCAATTTTCAATTAGTCTAATGTAATTACATTACACACTACCCATAAACTGTCTAAATCTCCAAGTGAACCGGTTCCAATTCCAGTTGTTTTTGCAACGGATCGAATACGTATCCATCGAATAAATGTGTCTCCAATCATACCACTCTGTGATGCGAAAATAGAGTACGCAATAGATACAAGTGTATTCGGCACTTTCGTATTTGTTGGCGAAACGTATTCGCTGAACATTTGTTGGTTGGAACTAAGCGCTCGCCACGTTTCATCCGGTACGGGGTTGGGGTCGGTTACGGGATCGGGATTCGATTCGAGTGGACTGGTTTCCGTCAAGGCATACTGGATTTCATAGGCGTAACTTACTGTCAAGTCTCCGCCAGCGTAGTCGGGAGTAGTCCAGTTTAAAAACAGAGACCCGCTACCTCCATTCACTTCCGAACTTTTTATCATTTGGGCGGTAACATTTTCGGGAGGATCTGGGCGGTACGGTTTCGTGCTATACATATCGGTAATAAATACTTCGGGGCCATATCCCAGGATATTCCCAGCACTGAGCGCAAGATCAAATAATTCATCGTTTTTGAAATTTAAAAATGGGAGAGTGGCCGAACGGTCACTGCCCGGATACGTTAGTATTGCTTCATCCAACGTTTCATTGCCAGACGGATCCGTATAGCGACTTGATATTACGGTTGGAACTGACGCGTTGCCCGAATTCACGCCCACTCCGTTCCGGTTATAACTTGCAACCGTTGGGTAAATTACTGCATTCGTTAGCGGAATTTCTCCCGTTGACATGATCATATTCACAACGCTAAATGTTCGTGTTCGTATCCGGTATGTGGTTACGGGGTACCCGCCATCCGATACCGGCGCATTCCAAAATATAGTGGTCTGCTGTGCCCCGCGCTGGATTCGAAAAAAGGCGGGAGGATCTGGCACACGACCCGGGGTTTGGCGCGTTTGGGCGTACTCTCCGATGGCGATGCCCATATCCGGACCGCGTAAAATATGGTTCACTGCAGCGACCTGAAAATCGTAGGGCACTCCGTTCGTTAACAGCTGTCGTTCTTGAAATGGTGAAAAAAAGGGGTCCGCTCGATCATATACATTGACCGAAACGTCGCGTACCGCGTTTGTGTAATTGTATTCAACTCCTTGATATGCGTTCCGTTCAAATAGCTGATCGGGATTAGCATTTGAATAACGTGTATCTCTACCTGTTTCTGCTAGCGTGATTGAATATGAGTTGAGTGTATTATTTACATCTAATTTTTCCGCGGCGTGTGGATAAACCAGTTGATGCCAGTACAAGTCGTTAAACGGTCGGTACCGAACTACAAAATAATTTTTCATACGATTGTTGCTGCTGTCCAATGGGTACGCACCATTCAAAGGGTACCCGTTGTTCAAACTAGCATCATTCCACGTCCATGATAACTTCGCGGTTTGATCTGCAATTGTGGCGCTTAAATCTAGGACGGGTTTAGCAAAAGTGTTTGGAATTACAGTCGCGTATATTTCAGTAGAAGGTTCGCGTTCAGGAATCCATCGAATCCCGATATCGTTTTGAACCCCAATGCGAATACTGTATGGGACATCGTTTTGAAGCGGCTCTTGAATAGGAATTGGCGGATTGGCCGACAAGTCGCCGTAATAGTCCACGACAATATTTTTTGAAAACGCGGGAGTACTGCGCAGCCCGGGCGAAATTTGACGCTGCGATAAAGGTAAAACTCGTTTTGTGAAATAATTATCGTTTGAACTTTTATAATGAATGACGTAATTTTCGAGGTCGTATCCACCATCGTACTGGGGCGGCGACCATTCTAAAAAAATACGACCGTTGTTTCTCGCATTGATTGAGTAAACGAAATCCGTGCTAATATTTGCCGTAAACGGACCGGGAATGTCTCCCGGTTTAACAACGACGGGACCGTTATATTCCGCTACTCCGACCTCATTCACGGCGGCAACTTGGAATTGGTAGTATGTTCCATTTGAGAGATTTGTAACTACGGAAGATGTTAGGGCTCCTGAAATTTCAACTGGGTTCGTCCATGCCGAAGCCGGTTCTCGAATGGACGAAAGGGTTGGGACTTTATTTACAACGTCGATTGTAATGGACCGGTATCGCAGTAAGTATTTCAATATTGGATATCCGCCGTCATACGGTTTTATCCAGTAAACTGTTGCAATAGTAGACCCCCGACTGGCATAGACTTCAAATGTGGTTGAGTTGAGAGTTGCAGGAACCGTACCTGGAAATGCAAATTTTAAATCAGAATATTGACCCATACCGAAACTGTTCACGGCCGCAATTCGGACCTGGTATTTTCCACCCTTTGTTAACTCGGTGATGAGGTAGCTTACTCGGCCCGTAACGGGATCAAATGCAGTCGGGGTGTTTGCCAGTATCAATTCTTTAGTAATGTACTCGATGTAGTTAGTGAGAGAATATTGAATACGGTAACTTGTAATTGCGTATCCTCCGTCACTTGGGGGGTACCATTTGACTAGAACGTTAATATTTCCATCGTTGTCAATAACATTGGCCTCGTCTATATTTACTGAACTTGGGGTTGGAATAATGGTGAATGTTGCCGTTACACTACCTTCGGCATAATTGTCAGTTGCTGCTTGTGTTGCCGTGATTGTAACTGTCCCTGCTTGTGAAATAGTTACAGTAGATCCGGATACAGAAGCTATAACCGGATCGGAACTAGCATACGAAAACGCGCCTATGCTATTTGAGGTTGGTTTTGTTAGGGTAAACGTGCCTCCACTTAAAAAGGGTCGGGTTGCAACAATGAACCCAGTTATAGTTGGAGGTGGTATTATATAACATGAAGCACTGTATCTAAACAAATTTTCACCTCCCATGTATCCATGATTATAACAGTAAATGTTTATCGTATTAAAATTACCGTTTACTTGAACCGTTATGTTTCCATAATAAAAATCATAAGAAACTCCATCAACTGATTTTGTTAGTTTTTTAGTAACATCTCCAGTATATGTAATACTATTTGTTAACCCGCTATTCAATAAAGCCATGGGATGATCTTCTTGTATATTTTGTAAAACATATGTGCCGTTTCCTAATCCATATACTATACTTGAATCGTACGAGGTTGAACCATTGAGCACATATTTATTTCCACTTGAGTCTACTATATTTACAACGGTTGGGTTAGTTAAACACACTAGCGTTGCGCTGTTAATGGTGAACAACGCGGTTATATTACTTGTAGCATAATTTGTAGTTTCCGCCTGGGTTGCGGTAATTGTAACGGTTCCTACTTGTAACATGGTTACAGTATTTCCGGATACGTTTGCAATAGCCCTGTCCGAACTCTCATACAAAAATGACCCTGAACTATCTGATGTTGGTTGTGGTAGGGTAAACGTACTACCGTTTGAATACGTCCGTGAATCAATGCTGAAATTGGTGATGGATGGGATTGCCTTATTGACAGTGAATGATGCAGCTACAGTGCCAGACGTATAATTTATACTTTCTTCCCGGGTTGCGGTAATTATAACGGGACCCCCTGCTCGTAAGATACTTACCGTATTTTCAGATACGCTGGCAATGGTTCCATCAGAACTTTCATATGAAATTCCTCCTGGGTCATTTGATGATGGGTCTATTATGGTAAATGCGCCACCTACTGAATACGACTGATTTGCGATACTGAAATTAGTGAGGGTTAGGATTGCTTTATTAATATTCAATGGTGCGATTACATTACCAGAGGTGTAGTTGGCAGTTTCTGCCTGAGTTGCTTTGATTGTAACTGTTCCTGCTTGTAAAATAGTTACAGTTTTTCCAGATACAGTTGCTATGTTCAAATCGGAACTAGCGTAAGAAAACGCGCCTGCAAGGTTGTTGGAGGATGGGTCTGTTAGGGTAAACGTTCCGCCATTTGAATACGTCTGTATAGGAATATTGAAATTGGTGATATTCGGAGGTGATTTATTAATAACCAAGGATGCCGATACGCTACCGGTCGCATAATTTGCGGTTTCAGCCTGGGTTGCAATAATTGTAGCATTACCTACTTTTAAAATAGTTACAATACTCCCAGATACAGTTGCTACAGTGTTATCAGAACTGGCATACGAAAACGCCCCTGCGCTATTATTGGATGATGGTCGTGTTAGTGTAAACGTCCCGCCATTTGAATATGTTTTCGCACCAATACTAAAATTAGTTATCACGGGGCTTGGTTTCACGACAACTACATCTGGCGATGTAATAGCCAACGGCGTGGTTATACTACCGGCCAGATAATTTGTATTTTCCGTCTGAGTCGCGGTAACTATAACCATACCTGGTTGTAAAATAGTTACCGTATTTCCAGTTACATACGCTATATCTGTGTTAGAAATTTCATAGAAAAACGTACTTGGACTATTGGATGATGGGTCTGTTATTATAAAGGTGTCGCCATATGAAAAAGGCTGATTTGCAATACTGAAATCACTTATTATTGGGGTTGCTTTATTAATAACTAAGGATGTAGTTACACTACTGGCCAAATAGTTTGTACTTTCGGCCTGGGTTGCAGTAATTGTAGTGCTACCTGTTTGTAAAATGGTTACCGTATTTCCATCTACAGTTGCTATGTGCGCATCGGAACTAGTGTAAGAAAATGCACCTGGACTATTTGATATTGGCGGTGGTATGATAAATGTGCCGCCACTTGAATACGTCCGAGCACCAATAATGAAACTGGTGATGGATGGGATTGCCTTACTGATAGTGAATGTCGCACTTATAGTACCCGATGTATACTGGGTAGTTTCTCCCTGGGTTGCGGTAATTGTAACGGTACCTACTTGTAAAATAGTTATAGCATTTCCAGATACAGTCGCTATATTTTTATCAGAACTAGCATACGAAAACACGCCTGGGCTATTTGACGTTGGCGTTATTATTGTAGAGCTGCCGCGTATATACGATTGATTTGGTATAGCAAACCCACTTAGTATTGGATTTGCCTTATAAATAGTAAATGTAGCACTTACACTACCGGTCAGATAGTTGGTACTTTCTCGTCGTGTTGCTGTGATTGTAACGGTACCTGCTTTTAAAACATTTACAGTTTCATTTGACCCTCCCACACTGACAACATCATATCTAGAAGCAGTGTATAAAAACGCTCCTATGCTATTGGATATTAAGTATGCTGATGAATCATCGAAATTATCAACACGTATGGCGTGGTATGGTTCCGTCAAGATAAACGTGTCGCCGGTTATATACGGTCGATCTGCTATAGTAAATTCACCTATTGGCGGATATGCTTTATTAATAACCAACAACGCTGATATAATTGACCCAACATAGTTACTAGTTTCAGCCTGGGTTGCGGTAATTGTAACAGTGCCTGCTCTTAAAATAATGAATGTGTTTCCGGATAGTTTGGCAATGGATGGGTCGGAACTCTCATACGAAAACGCGCCTGGACTAATTGTAACTGGTTGTGGTATGGTACCCGTACCGCCTGGTGAATACGTCTGTGGAGCAATCTTGAAATAGATGTTTGGGGATCCTTTATTGATATTCAAATTTGTTGATATAGTACCGAGTAGATAGTTGGTAGTTTCTGGCTGGGTTGCGGTAATTGTAACACCTCCTGAGTTTAAAATAGTTACAGTAGACCCAGATACCGATGCAATTGTTGGATTAGAACTCTGATAAAAAAATGTGCCAGGTCTATTTGAGGTTGGTTGTGGTAGGGTAAATGTGTCACCATTCGAATACGTCCGTGCACCAATATTGAAATTACTCAGGACTGAGGATGCCTTATTAATAGTCAGTGTCGCCGTTACACTAGCGGAACTAAAATTTGTGGTTTGGGCTTGGGTTGCGGTAATTATAACGGTGCCTGCTTGTAAAATAGTTACAGTAGATCCAGATATACTAGCAATGTTTGAATTAGAACTAGCATATGAAAACGCTCCTGTGCTAGTAGATAATGGCTGTGGTATGGTAAACGTCCAACCGCTGGCTAAAAACGTCTGTACAGGAATATTGAAACTCAGGGTTGGACCTGGTTTAGTAATAACTAAGTTTGCAGTTATGCTACCAGAATTATAATTTGCAAATGCAGCTTGGGTTGCAATAATTGTACTACTTCCTATTCCCGTTATAGTTACAGTATTTCCAGATATAGTGGCAACAGATGGGTTAGAACTAGTATATGAAAATGTTCCTGGGCTATTGGATGATGGTGGCGATATGGTAAACGTGCCACCCGGTGAATATGGACGTGACCCAACAATAAAATTACTTATAGTTGGATTTACTAAACCTATTTCACCTGGTCCATTACCAGTAATAAATATTGTTCCTTGCATAGTTAAATGGAACTGACACGCGTAGTATAATACACCTGGCGCATCGAATGGAACTACAAATGTAATAGTACCGCTTTGTATTCCATTATTAGTGACGCCCGAATTATATACATTGCTACTACTATACCCACCCGGAACCGTTTGAATCCAGAAAGGATGTCCAACCGCATTTATTATTAGTCTGTATGTATTTCCACGAAGTAAATATATAGTGTCATTACGTACATTATCTGTCGCCATTTAGTTTGTCTTGATAATTTAAGTTATACGTATTCTTTAATTTTTAATTTTTAATTTTTTAATTCATTATAATTATAAACTTAAAAATTAAAATTATAAATTATAAATTATAAATTATAAAAACAAATTGACTGTGATTTGTATTTATAGTATATGTACATTATAGCAAGTAACCGCAACAACAAGTCGTACGAATGGCAATAACAACCACGACAAAACGATCAGAATCGGAATCAGAATCAGAGTTGATCAAGAAACCCAAGCCAAATTCAAGTTCTAGATGCAGATGCGACTATGAAGGATGCAAGAACAAACGCGCCCCAATTATTGGGGATTGTTGTTATTGCACTCTGAAGTACTGCACGCAACACCGTCTTCCGGAATTACACAAGTGCGACAATCTGGACGCGTGCTGCAAAAAAGCCCAAAAAGAAAACAGCGATCGATTAAAATCACAAGCATTGAGTAATGTGCAAAAAGTTTAAATAAAGTAATTCAGGTAATATTTATTTAATTATTTTTTATGCCGGCGTTTCGTTTTCGACTTCGATTTGGATTTTGATTTGCGGTTGAACTTGGATTTTGATTTAGATTTTTTGAAATATTTTCTTATTCGTTTTCTTGAACCACCCGCAAAACCAAGTAGTTTCGCAGCCGAAATGACTTGCTCAACTCTTAGATGACCTATTGCTTTTTTTTCTGCTGATTCGCGCGATGATTCGTTGGATGTAGCGGATGCCTGATCAATCTTGTCTGGATGATTTTGTAATAAATATTTATGATACAATTTCTTGTCGGTTATATTATTATCAATTAATATTTTTCTGGCCATATCTTTATCATGAAAATCCTGGGGAAATTGTTCTTTATACAATTCGATATAACGTCTTACTTCTGCTTCGTTTTGTTCTAGCACTCTATCTCTGGAACGATGTTTCTCCAGGCCTTCAGCAACAACATTCGCCATTTCAGCGGCAGCCTTCGCTTTAGCAGCAGCCTTCGCTTTAGCAGCAGCGGCTTCGGCTTCATACTGGCGAATTGTTTCAGCGTCATCTGAAATGGTTTTAACTTTATTTTCACAATCTTTGACCACTGCGTCACGTTGTGGTATAAGCTCGTTTGATGTCGCCCTGCTATATGTAAAGATATCTTCATTATGTCCTTCGTTATCGGTTATCGTCGTTGTCGTCATGGTCAACCACTTCCATTGTTTCAACCTTTTAAAGTCGACATCAGGTGACGTCATTCTGCACTTACACGGTATGCTTTTAAAAAATATTTTTTTGCGAGGAAATGAATCTAGATTAATCGCAAGTATAGTGTTTTGCCTTTCTAATCCCGGGTACAACTTTCTAAACCATACAAGACTTCCTGATGCGTATATAAATAGAGCATATAACTCACCATCGGAAGCTTGTATAAATAGATTATCGGTTGAAAACGGTTTTAAAATTGTACCCGAATGTATATTTATAGTTGTAGGGTAACCCTGGTAATCTGAATCCGATGAAGGCGGTGGTGGTAAAGTAGTTTGTATTGTCGCCGTATTCATTTGCTTCATTTGTGTACCAAATACTTTTCAACATAAGATCTTGATATTGGAATCACACTCAACGGTTTATCAGCATCATCATAATATACAATAATATTGTCTCTTAAGGTGGAAGCATATTGCATTACATCTGCAAGCGTACGTCTTAATTTAACGTCATCGCCTTCATCTGTATAATAAAAATTAAATGTATCCTTTCTTTCTTGTGTTGTTGTTGACATCTTTTATTATTTATTTTATATACAATATAAAAATAAAATACTTAAAATATGTTATTTTATTTATAATACAGACTAAAGAGTAAAAACAAAACACTGAAACCATGAATTTAGAACTTTCAAAATTCGATATGCGGTCGATCAGTTTCAAACCGAATGAAAACAAGGGTCCCGTGATCGTGCTCATCGGACGAAGAGATACCGGTAAAAGTTTTTTGATTCAGGATTTAATGTACTATCACCAGGATATTCCGATCGGAACCGTCATTTCGGGAACGGAGGCCGGAAATAACTTTTTCGGCGAACATGTGCCCAAACTATTTATTCACGACCAATATAATACCGCAATTATCGAAAACATTTTGAAACGCCAAAAAGCCGTTTTAAAACAAATGAAAAAAGAAATTGAAACCTACAAAAAATCGTCCATTGATCCGCGCACATTTGTTGTGCTGGATGACTGTTTATACGACAACAAATGGACCAAAGACATCATGATGCGTCTGCTGTTCATGAACGGCCGTCACTGGAAGATAATGCTCGTGATTACGATGCAGTACCCGCTCGGTATTCCGCCCAACCTGCGTACCAATATCGATTACGTGTTTATTTTGCGCGAGCCGTATATTGCCAACCGCAAACGCATTTACGAGAATTATGCCGGTATGTTTCCAACATTCGAGTCGTTTTGTCAAGTTATGGACCAGTGCACTGAAAATTTCGAATGCCTTGTTATCAACAATAACGTCAAATCGAATAAGTTGCAAGATCAAATTTTCTGGTACAAGGCGCAACACCACGGACCGTTTAAATTGGGCTCGAAAGAGTTCTGGGATATTTCAAAGAATATGAACTCGGACGATGAAGAAGAAGTTTATGACCCGGCCAATATCAAAAAGAAAGGCCAAGGACCCAAAATAAAGGTAAGCAAAAATAAAACGGGGGGTGGGTGGTAAATATTATTAAATACGATATGATTATGGTTTCAATACCATAATAATATATTAAAATTTAAAATTTAAAGGCTAATTCAGTCAATCCTCTTTTACTTTGTCATCAGACTCCGAATTAGTCGATTGGTCGCGACGCTTCATTCGGTCTAGAATCTCAGTTGCGCCATAATCGCCGCCGGTAGATGTGACAATATTATCGCCTTCAAACAGTTCACGTTTCACTTCTTCGGACGTGCTATACAAATCGGCTTCGTTGACGAGCGCGACATTGACAAGATCGCCATCCTTGTTCATGATTTGCGTCAACTTGTTCCCGGATTTCTCGGCGTTACGTTTGTTCTCTTCCATGGCTTTTTGTTTGGTGTCTTTGATGCGTCTGTCGAATTCCAGCTTGGCCTTTTCTTCATTTGTCTTCTTCTCCGACATCAGCTGGTTCAGCGTCTCTTCCATGTACTCCACGCGCCCGGTCTTGTACGCATCCGGGTGGAACGGCATCCACATTCCCACAGGGCCTACATAAACGTCATGATTGGGATCAACTTCGCGCAACATTTTACACCTCAACTCGGCTTCTTTTTGGGTGGGATACACGCCGCGCACCTTGATTCCGCGAATGGAGGTTTGAAAATCGTGTTTGGTATTGAACTCGCCTTCTAAACGTTCTTCGTTATTGTCTACAAACGTCTTGTACTCGTCTGCGATTTTGGTAGATTCGAGATCGCCTTTTTCCTCCTTGATGAATGATTGCAAGTCTTCATAGAGAGAATTGAACTCAACATTATACTTGAATGCCACAAAATTCAGGAATTGGGTATACTTTTCAACCGATTTAGTGAACTCCCACGACGTAAGAAACTCCTTGAAAAAGAAATGGCTCTTTTGTTCTAAAATATCCTCTGGTGAAACAAACGACAAGCATGCGAATTTTTGACCCGCGATGGGTTTATCTTCTTCGAGCAAGTCGACATAAGCGGGGCTTGTTTTTGGGGTAACTCCTTTAGGAACTGATCCTGATGATGAGGATGAGGATGATGATGGCGGTGTCATGGTATATAATTATTAAAAGTATTTGGGATTGGGTTTAAGTATTTTCAATACATTACATATTAATTATTTATACATTATTTATATTTATAAGAAGCGTATTTCGGAAGTATTCAAAAACGAAATATTGAAACAATGAAATAATGAAATAATTGAAATAATTGAAATAATTAAAGTATACCGAATATTTTTTTCTTTTTTATAATTATAAAAATATTTACAATTAGTATAACCGCACAAATCTACATATATAAAAATGTCCAACGTTTTTGATTTAGGAGAACTTGTCAAACGCACCATTAAGTATTTGGTCGAAGGTGTTATGGTTGCAATCGCAGCATATGCTATTCCCAAACGGTCATTGAATCTTGATGAAGTTGCACTGATCGCGTTGACTGCTGCAGCAACATTTAGCATTCTCGACACATACATCCCCAGCATGGGTGTTTCTGCCCGTACCGGTGCAGGATTCGGTATCGGCGCCAACCTTGTTGGATTCCCCACGCCACTCAAGCTGTAAACTTCACACGCTGTAAACTTCAAGCTGTAGCCGACCAACTGAATAATATTAAACTCAGTGGCGACAGGCTTTATGAGATATTAACAGGGTTATTTGCAGCTAAAACCTAGCCTTGTTTTTTGGTGAATTGAATGAACAATATTTTTTTTTGTTAAAAAAAATAAAAAATATTTTAAAAATTGGTGATAAAATGATACCCATTAACGTAACAACTTAACTATAGAAGTTTATTATAATAACACAGATCATTGTCTACAAATACGTGATTGTTTTTGACGCGATTCGTAGTATAGCATCCGGTAATGTAATACCCGTCCGCATCATATTTATCCGCTATCCATTTTTCATTCCGGCATAAATTATACGGTATTAACATCATGGCCGTGTCAATGTGGCCAACATTTATATTGTTACCCTTTAGCCTGTTTTTCTGATTAAATGTATACATTTTATTGTTATCCGCAATATTCAACAACCTATACAAGTGCGGATGAACTACGTTATCGTCATCCAGGTAATACAGTAAAGTCCTCGTCGTATCCGGGTTTGCGATTTTGGTTAACGCGTAATTTCGTTGCGGGTTTCCAGATATACCGTTGCCGCTATACACATACTCTTTAATTTTACGATTTTCTTCAGTTGCAAATAAATTCGGATTATCGGCTACCTTACTGCCATCATATACGATAATCCATTCATCTACATAATCAAAATCGATACTTTTTTTGATGTTTAGCAGGTTGCATGTTCTGTACGATGGTGTTATTATCGTTACCTTGTTCGGGTTTTTAAAAATGGGGGTGGCGCCACCCTTTACCAAAACAAATAACTTGTCATTATCCCACCCGGTTGAGTTTCTATTCACATGATCCAATTCTATAAAATAGTAATCCTGAAAATGACTCAGTATGGGCGACAATCGGCTTACATAGTCGCATTCGTTGTACGATTTAAAAATATCTTCAATAATCATGATTCCGCCCGGTTTTAAATAGTGGTGCGCATTTTCAATAACTCTGATCTGGTCTTCAAACTCGTGAGTTGTATCTTCAATGATAATGTCGTACATCTCGTTTATTCCGCAAAACGCGTTTACAATACTGTCCTTGCGGGTTACGTCTAATCCCGTAAGGATTATTCTCTCGTTGTCAAATGTTTCTTTAAACTTACGTATTAAGTTGGGATTGTATTCAAACCCGTATATTTCCGAGTTTGTAAAATATTCTCTCCACATCAATAGCGAAGCGCCGTCCAATATACCCAATTCCGCTATTTTCAAGTGGTCATTTCGTTTACTTTTGAACAAGCCGTCGTAAAACAAGGTGTAGGGATGGCAATGCCGGCTATTCGTAACATTATTTCGTTGCGATGATTTATCTGTATCGTATTTTTTTCCGAGTTGGCACAATTCGGATGAGTTATTTAAATAATTCACTTTAAGTGTGATATTACCGAGATTGAGAGTACTATTAGTAGCTATATTCATTGAACTAAAATTAAATAAGTAATATAATCTAGTTTATTTAATATAAAATATAAAATAATATAATATATAATAATAACATAGTAACTATACAACTATATATACATTAATGGTGGAATCTGGCATGCGGGAGGGGTCCTATAAAAATCTAGAACAGCAAATTGCCGAATTAAAAAAAAATAAAACTGAATTTGAGAATGAGTTAACAAATTGGAACGATACATATACAGAAAAATATAAATCGGCTGCGGGAACCGATAGTAGGATAGGTAATATAAACAATGATGACGATGCTAAATCCTACGTGGGAAGGCTTATTAAAGAGACTACCGACAAACTAGCCCAGCTTGAAGCCGAAGCCGAACAAAAGAGTAGCGCATCCGCCGAAACTCTGCCACCAACAGCAGCCCAACCACCAAACCCAGTACTAGCATCCACCGACACTCCACCAGACCAACCATTAAAACCAGTAAATTTCACAGGTGTATTGACGTCTGCGTTGTTAGAAAAAGAGACCACGGCGGTTACATATGATGAGAAGAAATTTAACGACTTGTATAAAACTTTAGTTGATAATAATGATAAAATGAAAGTTCCGGTGAAAGGAAAATTGTTTGGTACAAACAAAGTTCCGATAATTATCAAACCTACTGACTTACCAGGTAAAACTGCACTTTACAACCTTTTATTGATTATACAAAATACTGCTATTCCAGTTGGTACCGATGCATCTGCAATAAAAGCTGCCCTTATTATCCAACAAACTGAGACAGCAACTTTTTTTAGTACTCTCAAAGATTTAAAAGAAAAAAATAATGGCGAGCTTACTGCAAATATCGTGAACGGTACCCAACTTGGAAAGTTTATTGAAAGATTATATAATGCAGAAAAACCCGAAGGGTTGATTAACGCAGCTGGACGATTAATTCCATTTATTTCTACACTAAGAGACTATTATACTGGAAAACACACTGTAAGTTTTGACTCGAAGGCGGCCGGAGAAGAAGCCCTTAAACAACAAAGAAAAGATATTGACATTGGAATTGACAATGAGTTTGCGATTATGTCGGCATTCATTGGAACCAAATCTCAAAAAGTAGCAACCAAAACAGCTCTTCTCGCCGGTGCAGCTACCGGGTTATGGGCGCTTGTTTCAAAAATTCAACAAAATCCAGAACTTTCATCAATGATTATGGCGAGTGTTGCAGGTATTGCTGGACCTCAAGCAGCAATTACTGGACTTGTAATTATAGGAGCGTCTGTATCATATTTTATCTATCTTAAAATCCAAGACAAATATGCAAAGTATTTTATTTTGATTCGAACCATGAATGAGTATATGATTGTGCTGAATAAAATCGATAGACTTGTACGTCTTTCCGTACGTATAAGCAGACGTTATAATTTTGATGTGAACTTGAAAGAAATCGAGGCACAGTTGAAAGTATTATTCAAACGGTTTGATAAAATGTTGAGCGAAGACGATGTAAGTCAAATTGAAAAGACGATGTATAATGCAAGTACAGTTCCCGATTTCGGTGCAGCAGCAGCACAGGCAGAAGCAAAAGCAGAAGAAGATGCAGACAAAGCAATGTTGACTGAAAACAAAGCAATGTCGACTGAAAAGGCTGGCGCAGAGGGGACCCCCGCTATTGATCCCAACTCTAAATCTCAAGACGGCGGTGGAAGGTTAGGAGATTTTATATTCAAATTCACATTTGATGTTGAAATGTGGAATCAAAAGTTGAACGATGATGTTGTTAAATTGAATCTTTATTTTACAACGGCAATGACTGAATTTAGCATGATATTGAATGTGATACAAATGGGTCTTTTAACAAGTGATAATTCAACAGATAAAACCATGCTAAAAACCACGAACGAGCTAATTAAAAGTAGTACGGAGTACAGAAAAATGGTAATTGGAATATTACTGAACGATATATTAAAGTTAAAGGTAGAATATTCATACTGTAATCGAGGTGGTGGTATTGGCGGTATGACAAAAACAACCGATGAAGGGGTTTGCATGGACATTGAAAATATGGGAGTTGACGCGGTAGGAAATAGGCGTAGTAGATTTAAAGAAAAGTTACACGGACTTATGGAACACTTGGTCGAAGTATTGAATTCTCCAACTTGCCCATACCCGGAAGAAATTAAATTCAGAATAAAAGAGGCAGTTGTACTACCTTACATAGCAATGATAAATGGCGCTACACCAGCCACAGGTGAGAAAAATCCGTTCTACCTTACAAATGGTGCTACAATTGAGTCTCAAATAATTGCATCTGCTAAACAAACGGCTATTTCTAAATTGACTGTTAACGCACAACGCGGTGGAGGATTTTTTGGTAAATCAATTGATATTAAACCTTCTGTAGAGAGAGATAAAACAATTAAAGAAGAATTAAAAACCCGAGCGTATGATTTTGTATCTCATGAAAAATTGACGGAATTTTTAATCACGGTTGATAAATTTGTAAAAGCTGAGAATGATCCATCTCCAACCGAAAAGAAAGAGGCGAAAGAAATTGCAACTGAGGTTGCAGAAGCTGTAAAAAATGTTGTAACCCGACAAAATAACCAGGAAGCGGCAGCATCAGCAGCACCAGCAACAGCAACAGGAAACGACACCCAACAACAAGCGGACGTCGGTGGCCGCCGGTTAACTCGTAAAAGGCGCCGTGCGAACAAGAAAAAGGTTCGCCAAACCAAAGCCGTTAAAAAATCATACAGCTATAACGCAAAGGCCGTCATGAAAGGTAAACTTTTAAAAAAATGATTAAAATATGCAAATAGATGATGAATAGTTTAACTATAAAAAATAAAAATAAATAAAATATTTTAACAACAATTCACAATGAATTAAAATATTCTAGCATTATATAGTCGAAATCAAAATAAAATGTCTTCTCTATCCATGCGCAAAGTGAGCGGCCGAGCAAACAATGCTGTCACTCAAAACCATAACAATTATTCGCTCTGGATGAAACCGCTCAGTCATGCAGAGTATCCACTCACCAATGTAAATGGCGCAACTCCAAATGGGGTGGTCACGTCCAATGGCAGCCGGGAACTAATATTTGCCCAGCCCAATTTCACATTCGACGGAAGTAAAGTCGATATTAGCGGAACCCTTCATTCCAGCGGAAATATCGACACGTCAGCCAATATTACATCGGTCGGAACCATGATTCCGTCATCGTATCGCAGCGGGCAAGTCATAAATATTCTGTTTCTTCAAAGTACCCTGATCGGAGAGGCAAATCCAAGCACTCAGTTCGGACAGTTCAGCGGCATCATTACACCTGCCGATAACACACTTGAGACTGATTATCAAGTTGCGGAATATAATTACACTCCTTTGCATGCATCTTCTAGAATCATCGTAGATTACGGATGCCTCTACGAAGTCGGCGGAAATTCAAGTAGTGCAAATGATGAATTTGATTCCAGAATAATCATCAACGGTGTTACGGTTGCAAGACGGTACCAGAGATGGTTATATTCTGGTGGCGCTGGGGTCGGAACCGGTACCAGAGGTTCAACGTTGTTTCCGATTACAGGCGGTGCGTCAAATGCATCACTTGGTGCACCTGGTGCAAGAAATATTAGAATAGTAGTACGTCGATTTTCGGGAGACGATACGATTTCATTTGCAAATGCATCGTATGATGCATATATGCGCATTACCGAAATTGGCGCGTAAATGACTTCTTCTGGCTTAATCTTAATCTAATCATAGCAGTCGTACTCGTAGTCGTAGTCGTTATCGCCGCCGCAGATATAGTTGTTGCTGTTGTTGTTGTCGTTGTTGATATTTTCAGTTTCGGGTTCGTCGACTCGTTCTAGTGGTTGCGGTTGTGGTTGGAACAACTCAGGGGGTTCTACGAAACACCGAAATGAAAGCGTCATTCCAGACGGAGCATGGCACATACAATCCAGATTGAGCAGCATTTGTTTTACAATGTTTGTTCTATCCGGACGAGAATCAGAAAAATACTGCGCGGGAACGCGTATGCGGTCATACCCGACAAGCTCCATTTTTCGATTTGCGCGTTCTTCATCCATATGATGCAGACTGGCATGCGATGGATTGGTAAACATGTCATCCATGCAGGCCGAAGTTTCGGCAGTTGAAACATACAGCGTGACATTTGCCTTGGAAGCACCGAATAATGACGACATGTAGTGGTACAACTCTGATGGATAATCAAACGACAACGAAATTACCGGCCATGAAGTATTCTTCTTCTTCTTCTTCTCGGATCGATGGAGCCGGTTTTTATTTTTATGTTTGCTAGTATTCGATGTATTCGTCTCACTCGTTGCTGGCTGTCGGGTACCCATGAATAAATATTTGCCATACCGATATACGATATAAACCCGCCAGTCAGTGTCGTATTTACCGGTCACTTCGGGACGAGCGCTTTTAATCGACTCTTCAATGTATAAAACGGGTACATGAGTCACGGTTGGACCCGGAAGGTTGATGTGTTGTTGTTGTTGTGGTGGTGATTGTGAGTGCATTGTTATATTGTTATGATAGATACAATCATTGCAATTACTTTAAATATGTTTATCATATGTTTTACAAATCTATAATGTAAAACATGTTTAATCTAAAAATTAATTATAGAGTCATATGGCTGAACTCCGGCATTGAGAAGCGCGGGAGCAACCCCCATGGGCGGACGAATTTGAGACGCCTTCCACTGTTTAAGTTTTTCTTCCTTAATGCGTTTTTCTTCCTCAAGGTCTCGCTTATGTTTGGCAACGTATTTATCTGACGTCCCAACTCCTCCGCGCGACGTTCCGTACGAGTATGGAGTCGTTCCAAAAATGTCCGGTCGCGCGATGTATCCGTATTCACCTTGTCCCTGTCCGTCATAGAAATAATTTACAGTATGCACATTAGCAGCTCGAGTTGATCCCCCTCTAGATTCAATTGATTTATTGGTTTCCGCATCCGATTTCATTTTAGCGTCTCCGCTGTTTTCACCACTACCGCTCTTTTCGTCCTCGACCGGTTTGACATTTTTCAACGGATAGTTGCCTCGCATATAAAATCCAGCGTGGATGTATTCCTCCGATTTGGGATTAAACAGGTATCGGCCCAATGTTCGAATCTTCAAATTCATGATGCAGTATGACGTGTTGAATGCGCGAAACAAAAAGTCTTTTTTATCGTATGCAACCGGCGGGGGAGAGTATGACGGGTTAGTAAGGCCTTTCAGTGCAACGGTGAATTCTCCCAGCGCGACGGTCAAGTTTTGTTTCAGGTATAGCATATACATATTGATACAGATTTTATTCTCGCTTTCAAATTTATAGCTGCTGCTATCCACAAACAGGGAACTGTCTTTGCCAGGCGTTATACATGTGGTTTTATGCTGAAGCACGTACTCGTTCTTTCCAGCGTCGAGCAACACATTATTTATAGCCACTTTAACATTTTCAATCGGGGGAAGAACAAAGTCGTTGCTGAATATGAAATAAATTACACTGTCGTCTTTTTCGATGACAAAATCGGTTGCGCTCGGCGTAAATTTAAAAGTGTACTTTGCAGTTATATTTTTCGTACCCGGCGTATTATCCGACAGCGCGATTTTGAATGTAGAATCGGTGAATCCAGTCGGTCGAACAAAAGTTGTCGTTGGTGCGGCGGGAATAACCAGATCCTTTACTTCACGCGCCATGCTGGTTGGAGCGACCGTTTCAATGATTAATTGCAGCGGGCTTACTACCGGTATTTTAAAGCCTTGGATTTTAAAGGTGTGCACTAAACCGGTGGAATCGGTCGGCAAGGCGGTATGTGTTGCGATAATTTTAATTTTGTTCTCGTTGACACACTGTTTCACGGTGTTAATGGTCTGCGGCGAACTGTTGCGGTTAATCAGTGCCGAAGCTACATCGGAAAAGAATAAATCGCTTACAACCGTAGAATCGCAAATGTTGATGACATCATCGATTGCATATGTCACGCCATTAGGTGTCGCCGTATTAACAATGGTGAGTGTTTTGTAGTTTTCTACCATAAGTTCCGTTGGCGCGCTGATATAAAATATGGTTTCAGTTTTGACTTCGCCCGATGGAGGCGCAGTTCGTAACCCGGTAAATGTAATAGTCGGTTTTCCGCCATCGTCTCTTTGAAAACTTATACTAAAGCCGGAACCTTGGCCCGGTGTTGTAGAAATAGATGATGCAACTCCCGTCGCTGGCGTTGCATCTGCTGCTGGCGTTGCATCTGCTGCTGCTGGCGCTGGCGCTGCTGGCGTTGCATCTGCCTCTATCGTCGATCCCGTATTTCCTTCTATTATTTTCCCGCGAGTTTGAATCACGTAATACAACAGACCGATTGACAAAAGAATAATAAAACCCAATACCAGTCTAAAATACATGCTTTGATAAATCGTCGACATAGCGATTATATTTACTTTACTTATTATATTAAATTTATTAAAGTTATTATTTTATTATTTTAAATTTTAAAACTTATTAAAGTAATACTATAAATTAAAAAAATTGACATACTATCAAATATACGTGTAAAATATAAAATTATACATATACATCCACTAACAGTAACATCAACAACCATGGCATCCAGGAGTCTTCGTAATTTAACGTCTATTCTGGTAATGCGCAATTCTCTCGGTCAATCGTATAGCAAGGGCGTCGAGCTTTCGCATGCCGAAATTTCGCGTCTGCTTCCCGACCGTACGAATTATAATCTTATTCCCAGCGCCGCATTTCGAGCCAGCGCCCCGGACGGTTCGGTAAGCACCCTTGCATTATCCGAATGCGAAAAAATGATCCGAGCCGGAAAGGGCGCTACGCATACACATTCGCTTTTCATAGGCGGCGATCATTTAACCAGCATGTGTACCATTTTGGCATCGCTTAAAGTGTATGGCAAAAAATTCAAGTTGCTTTGGATGGACGCGCATGCCGATATTCACAACCAAGCAACGAGCCCCAGTAAAAACCGGCACGGGATGGTTGTAAACATGTTGATCAACCACACGTATGCCGGAATTCCGCGACTCGACCCGTCCCAAATAATGTACATTGGGCTTCGAAGCACTGAACCGGAAGAGGACGAGTTTATAAAGAAGTGGCGTATTCGCACCGTTCGCGCAGATGATCTTCGGATCAGCCAAACAAACAGCTACCGGAAAATCGCGGATTTTGTTACAGGTTCAAATACGCACATTTCATTGGATGTGGATGTTCTCGATCCGAAAGAAATGACTGCGACAGCAACACCTGCTCCTAGAGGGGTTCATCTGGACCAAGTTTTAACCATTATGGGAATCGTCAATTCCAGCGCTCGAAACTACTATGCCACGGACATTATGGAATATAATCCTAAAAAATTCGCAGGAGATGCAGATGCAGCCAAAAAATCGAGAGATGCGATGCGGTCGATTATTGAGTTCATCGTTTGATTGACCTATAATTTAATGGGGCTTTCATAGGATTGAACGACCGCAACCTCTCCTTTGGGTACGATCGGCGGGACGGTTGCGTTTCCGCCGATTCCATAATTATTTCCATAAAGACCAAGTCCGACACTTGCTTCAACTTTTTTCTCTTTTTTAAAAGCACTTTTTATTTTATCGATAATTCCCGGTTTTTTTTCTCTATCATCATCATCATCATCATCATCGCGGCGACCTCTTCGTTTTTTATCCTTGCTATTACTCAACCCCAATCCAAGTCCAAGTTTATATGTACTCGAACTTTCGGCATCTTTTGATGGACCGAAAAAGTAATTGGTAATATAATAGTTGTCTCTTATTTCATCTGTTCCTGAACCTGAACTTGATGAACCCGTTCCCGATCCAGAACCAGAACCTGATGATCCTGATCCTGATCCTGAACCTGAACCTGATCCTGATCCTGATCCTGATCCTGATCCTGATCCTGATCCTTTTTTATCTGTAGAATAGGTAGACTTATCGTATTTTGGGTCCGTTACCCAGATATTATCGTTACAGTAAATCTTATCAAAGTTGGCATTCATACAGCTATCTCCGTCGACTGCGCAACCCTGTTTCGCATCACATGCTAATACTTTCGCCTGGTCTGAGTGCAGCGGAATTTGTTTCGCGGCAGAATCGGCTTCAGTCCATACAAATTCAGAACTGCTTCCTGGTTTTTTCGTACATACTAAATTTTGAGCGGGGTTGTTTGGCCATACGCTAGGGTTGCATATCGTGAGAGCCTTTGTATTGGTTATATTACATGGTTCGCCCTTCATACAACTCGGATTAGCGACTGACTGTTTTATTTGGGTAGTGGCATATGATGTAACTGTAAAATCGGGCTGAGGAGTGCAATCGCTACAATCTATATTCGACTCGCATTTGGGACCGGTTATCTTGGAACTAGAAGCGGCGTCGCATACATGAGGGCAAATAAGTCGTTGCTTATGTTTCGGTTCTGATTCGGGAATCCATTTGCAATTTCCGGATATGGATGTTGCAATTTTACATCCCGGCATGCACTTCACGTTATTGCTGGCGGTAAATCCTTCGACTGACGCGCCTCTTCCAGCAAGTCCAAGTCCTCTGATTCCGGTTCCGGGACCCGCGTATAAACTTTGCGTATCCCGTATTTTATGATTGAGTACGTGGCTGAACCGACGCTCGTCATTATCGGAATCGCTATCGGAAGAATCAGATTCGTCACTACCGGAACTACTAGACTTGTCGTTGTCGCGGTTATTGTACTTACTATTGCGACCCCTTGAATTGCGACGCTTGCCGCTGCTGCTGCTATTTTCAACATGTTGAATAAGTCCGGATGTTCCTCCAATAAAAAGCACGACCACGATAATAATAAACAATATGGGTTTGCTTAAATACATTTGTATCTATGATATACTAATTACTAATACTAAAATATAATAATAATAAAATAACCCACTAATAAATAAAATTGTGTTGTTATTTCAATGTTATACCGATTTAATTCAGTTCTTTAATCAAATCAATGGAAACAGCAACAACAACAACAACAACAACAACAACAGGTTCCGGAACCATATACAGAACGTATCAAATACGATCATGGTACGAGTATCAACGATTTGCGCCGTCTCACCTTCATTCCATACTGCACTATAATAAAACGTGCGAAGAGTATGCCACTCCATCCAATTCTCACGTCATGGTTCTACGAGAAGATGTCACTAAAATCACTGGTTACTACTGGTGCACTGGCTGGAGTCCACAGAATTGTGCCGAATCGGACGGGTACGTCGATGTCCGTACGGGAAAGAAATATACTCTCGACGGACCGGGCTCGTTTTTCAAGGATATTCAATACAAATAAGAATAATAGATCTACTACATATTTTCGCGAATCCAATTTGCGGCTATATTTTTCGCCGCGTCTGTGTAGCGCCATGCTAAAAGTTGGCGCAATGTTTTATCAGTTTCTCCATCAAGTCGTTCATCGGATAAGTCCTGGTCTCTACCGGTTTCTTTTTCCCACGCATCCCTAAAATTCCGCAAATTACGTATCAATTCTACGCGCGACATTTTATTCAGCGGTTTTGGCATCGGGTTCCAGATGCCTTTATAATCTGTAATAGGATTTTCGCGTTGTTTGTCTATCATTTGTTTTGCTTTTCGTTTTTCCTTACCTGGTAGTAAATGAACAACTCTTTCTAAATCTGGCGTTGTCATTGCGTGACTGCTAATATTATAAATGAGTAAAGCAAGTTGACTTTTCGATTTACCTGAGCTTAATACGCTATATTTTTTAGCAAGGTTTTTAAGTTCCGTAAGCGAAATATCTTCCTTGGATGGGGTTATACTTACATTTACATCTTCAGAAGAGCGCTTCTTAACCGTTTTATTTTTTTTTGTCGCACCATTGTTACCTTTTATAATAGACCATCTATGTATACCCGTCGCCGTAATAATAATCTTCCACATATTTCCGTCATTGCCCTTTTTTATGGTTCCTACACTAAAAGCGGTAGCACTTTCGGGAGGTCCTTTGCGGGTATTCATTTTTTCTGTTTTTCAATTATAGTGTCACCTTATATTGTAATTTGATATGTTTTCTAGATAAAGTATACATACGAATAACCAATAACCACCCGAATAAATGTTTTTTTAAAATAAAATAATAAAAATTGACTCAAAAACGTTTAAAGTTTATAATATGACAGTAAAGTATAGTATAAACTATAAGAAGTGTATAGAGAACCGAACCATGATTATTCCAGTGAAATGTTTTACATGCGGAAAGGTGATTGGCGACAAGTACCGGGCATACCTTGAACAAGTCCGTAAACGCAAAATCGGAGGAAATCTGGAAGTGAATAAAGTCGTATACCTAACCCCAGAAAAACGATCCGGAAAACCGGAAGAAACCCCTGAAGCAATTGAAATGAATAAGCTCGGAATCCACAAAATGTGTTGCAGGAGACACTTTCTTACCCATGTTGATATTTAATTTAGTTATTGTTATTCAATTATTTACTTGTTGTTCATTTATTTTTATTTTTTATTAACAGTATATATAGTATATAGTATTATGCCGTACGTAATTCGCCCCTATAAAAAAACTTCCAAGTTCAGAGTATGCAAACGCAACAGTAAAAAATGTTTTTCAAAACGCCCAATGACCAAACGAAATGCAAAACGGCAACTAGCTGCAATTTATGCAAACTATAAATCGTAACAAACGTAACAAATAATTTAAATTTATAAATTTAATTTTAATTACTACTCGGAAGTGGCGCCAGACACAGTTTAATTTCACCCAAACTTGCAACATAGTATTTGACAACAAGCGGTAAATCGTTTTCCAGATACATTTCAATTTGACTGCACAAATTGGTACACTTTATGAAATATCCAAGATTCTTCAATGAAAATTCTCCTTGAATAATTTTATTTGCATTTTGTTTGTGAATGAATTCCATACTGCCCGAGGTTTCAACCCGCGTCACTTCCGCCGTTGCAAATTGGCCAGAACATTTAAATATCAGCTCATTTCCAACCGATTTGATTTCAAGTTTATCGGAAATAAAAGACAAGTCTCGGATAATTTTTTGAAAATCGGCAGATGGAAGGTTAATCACGGACGAAAAAACAACATTGGGTTCAATGAGTTCTTCGGGCTCGGGTTCAATAAGGCGCAACTTTTGCGTTTTGCACTGTTTTATATCCCCGTTTTCAAATTTTAATCCGAGGAATGAGACAATGCCTTCATTGTAGTCCTTGTTTTCAATATAAATGGTAAGCGTGTCATCATTATCAATGGTGTTCACAAGCTTGAACAGGTGGAACATATTCACGCCGATAATGATTTTCTCTTTTTGGCAGTCATACTCTTCGAAATTTTCAGCAGCTAGGAACATGTGTGCAAGCATGGTATGCGACTTGTCCATATTTATGATACGAATACCATCCGGACAAAATGTGATATTGGATTCCAACAAAATATCCTTGAGCGCAGTTAACAAGGTTCTCATCGGCGCGATCTGAACCGTTTTAATGGTCAATACGTTTCCATTTCCATAATTAGAATTAGGACTAGAACTAAGGTTGCTTTCTGAGGATGCGGATGCGGATGCGGATTTAAACATTTTATGGATTAAACTAAAGTTGAAATAAATTCAAAAATTAAGAGAAATATGCGATGTATGTATAAAAATATAAAAATCTTTAAATAATAATAACAACAACAAACATCTAAATCATCATCATCATCATCATCATCATCATCATCATATCATCATCATGGCATCAACACGAAACATCAACAATCCAAACGACTATACCATGAGGCAACGTCTCTATTCCGGCGCGTCCGACTATTTAGCATTTACACAATTTCATGTAGCTGCAAATACGGCTCGCCCTGAACTGTACGCGCCAAGTTTTATGCCCCGCGACGCGCTGTGCTCCAATTCAATTGATGTGGAGTCGCAGCTTTTCGGGATAAATTCTTCCAATTTAGTGAGTCCTGCTGCAAAGGTTACGCCTGACATAAAGCAGCTTCCAACCGTTTCGTTTTTCGAGAGACAGTTATGTTACATGCCACGAAATTTAACAGTAGAGCCAAATCAACGACCCTTTTTTTGGTAACCGGTAAAAATAATAAAATTATTCTATAATAAAGAGTATAAGTAATTCAATCCTTCCATAAATCATAAATAATAAATAATAATAAGTATAATTATATTATTAAATAATAAAAGTATAATAAAATAAATTATGTTCGGTAGCAGCGGCAGTAGTGGAACTGGTAGTAGCAGCAGTGGAAGCAGTGGAAGTGGCAGTAGCAGCGGAAGTAGTGGAAGCAGTGGCAGTAGTGGACGCGATAGCGGAGTATTTGGATCATTGATTCCAGATTCATTTCGAAATGCGCCCTCGTCATCATCATCATCATCATCATCATCATCATCATCATCAATCCCGGCAACTACGGACGCGCCAGATTCCGGGTCGCTTCTGCCATCGTTGAGCAGCTTCAATTCTGGGTCAATTGATTCACTTTTATCCGGTTCAGACCAATTTTTGAATTCAAATTCCATGGTCGCAAAGTTTTCATTTTTATTGCTCGTTCTTCTTGCATTCATCGTCCTGCTCCGCATATTCATAAGCGTGGCTGCAGTGTTTCTTTCGCCCGATACTAAACCCATGCTGGTTAACGGTCTTATCGATGCAACTGAATCACGAGTAATCACGCAAGATCCTGGAATTAAGGGATCGATTCCAATTACTCGATCCGTAAACCAGGACGGTGGAATTGAGTATACGTGGTCCGTATGGTTTTTCATTCGCGACCCGGGTACGGCTGAAGATATTGGTCAGCTGAAGCATATTTTTCATAAGGGCGATAATATTTCACGGGATACAGGATCAACCAGCGATCCGATTCTCAAAAAGGTGGGATCGAATGTGTCTCCGGGTGTATTTTTCGAAATTACAAATGTGCCAGCAACTGGAAACCCAAATAAGAATACCCAAACGGTAACTCTTAAAATAGCAATGAACAAGTACGATAAGAGTGGCGGAACAATGGATGTCATAAACATCGAAACCATTCCCGTACGTAAATGGATATCGTTGATTATTAAGACAAGAAATGCTACCGTGGACGTATATATCAATGGTCAACTCACCAAACGCCAAACCCTGAAGGGAATTCCACATCAAAATTATGGAAACGTCTATGTTGCCCAAGACGGCGGATTTTCTGGAAACATTTCCGATTTGCAATATTTCAATTACGCCATTGGTACCAGCGAACTTCAGGAAATCGTAAACCGCGGGCCCTCTCTCAAGTCAGGAGATTCTTCGTTAGTTACTGTGCCCAAATATCTCTCATCGAAATGGTACTTTGATTCGAATGGGTAAAAAATATGTAAAATATATAAATAAACTAGATGATGATGATCCAGATCATCATCATCTAGTTTTCATTTTCATTTTTATGAGTTGTGGTTCGGTTTGATTTATATGATTTATATATGATTCATATATTATTATATCGTAATGGCTTGTTTTTCAATATCGTCGACCAGGAAACTCAATTTAAGCTTGTACTTGTTGAGAACATCCTGTAACATGCTTCCACCGTATCCGTCCGTGTAGATGTTCCACGCTTCTTGCGGGTTTACTGGCTGAGCCTTGTATCGTACACTTGTAAGGAACCCGTCAAACCCTCCACCGAGTTCAAGATTTGTAAGCTGCGACTGGTTTGCTAAAGCGACTGAAACTGATGGCAGCACGCACGTTCTCACAAGTTTACCGTCCAAATAGATATCCAGCGTTCGGCCGTAAATGCTGACAATTAAACACACCCACCGCTGAATGGGAATATTGCTTACATGGCAAACGCTGTCCGTTGTAGTTGTATCGCCACCTGCAGAGTTAACTTTTGTCACAACGTCGAGATCATTTTGACATGCTCCTAGCTTGATAACAAAATTATCGGTCGCGCCATCTGAGCCACCCTTTATTTTAAACACACTCTTGGCGTTCGTACCGCATGACCAATTTGTCACATAGAACCATAATGAAATCGAAAAATTGGAAGGGTTGCTATTAGGCGGCAACGTGTTCGCAGGAAGCGTTGTTTTTACACTACCCTTTTGCATATTCCCAATTTGGGTGTATGAATCGGTAAGGTATTGCCATATGATATACAGCAACACAACTGCGACCACTCCAATTGCTATTGTGGATAATTCAACCATGTGATTTTAATTTTAGTTATATGTATATATATTTTAACTTATTAAATATAATCTATATTTTAATAATTTATATTTTTATTACATACATCTGTTATTTACTTAACTTAAATTTGAAACAATTAAAAAATAATTAACTTAACTTTATACATTGTGCAATTTATACATTGTGCAATTTATACATTGTGCAATTTATTATACATTGTGCATTAACTCGGGTACGCGAGTGTTGCTGTATGTGGACCATAAAAGCCCGCGAGGGTCTTCTTTCATGTAAATGCTGGTAATTACGTCCTTTGTTAAATGATTGCTAAATGCCACAACATGGGTTAAATTTCCAATTACTCCGCGACTTGCACCTGAAACAATATGTCCGTGTTCAATAAGTGGAAGTCGATTGGTAACACTGGTTACCAGCTTATTATTCATAAATATATCAATGTTTGATCCGTCGTAGTTGTATACAAAATGATTCCATTTTTGTAGGGGTACATTTGTCATTGTGTAAATGGTCACCATAACACTTTCTTCTGGAGGTGCCCGAGTTTTAACTGCCATAATAGACGACTTTGGCAGAATCGATTTTGCCCACCCGGCAATACCGATACCTTTATCGGTTGTATCTGCAATACCTTTACTGATCGAGCTGTTAATCCCCGAAATACTGTTATTGATTGAGTCATTGAGTTGAGAAGCTCTGCTTCCCGATCCCGATCCCGATCCCGATCCCGATCCCGAAATCATAGTTTCAAACGATTCGGTGCTTTCGTCGCGATCGCTGCGCGCATCTATATCCGAAAGACTCATTGCGGTATTTTCTATTTTTGTTTTATCCGTTTCTGTTAGTATTGTAGTCTCGGTTGTCGACTTGGATGGCGCCCGCACTTTGACCTGAAAGCGCAACTCATTTGTGGACGAATTGTACTCAATTCGCGGAACCCCGTTAAAATCGAGCACGTTTACAAACTGGCTTCCACCTTTTGTCATACTTGGCGGGTGCGAACTAAAAAACATCCATCCACTGATTGCGTAACTGTGTTTTGTTTTGAGTTTACTAGAACATTCCGGGGTTCGAACAATTCCAACATTCTCCATGGTTTGTAACTGTTTTGCACTGCTAATGTCGAGTATATCCTCGGTCAACTCGGTACTTCCGCTGAATATAGTGGCATTGAGCGCAAGCGGAACAAGGAAGTACCCGCCTATAATGACGGCCTCTAATAACAGCAGTAACCACACCGGGCGGGTTGTAATATTAAACTCCTGTCGTATCCAGTTTATTCCATCGATAATCAAACATGGAATGTATCGAAACACCTTTATAATGAGAAGTATAATGCTGTTGGGATTCGATCCTTCATACTCTTTTTCTTTTTTGGCCGCAGAATCGTAAACCGAAATCAGGGCTGCGGTTGCTACCAAGGCGCCAATAACAACGAGTACAATCTTAAAAACATCTGTAACGCCGTCCATATATTTTTTAGAAAGATATACGGCAACTATAACGAGTGCCGCAAGGGCCAGCGCCACAACTCCTAATTTTGAAACCGTAGTTGAAAATGACATAAAATTCAAGAAGTTGGAATACAATCGACGAAACGGTAACGTTAGTTTAAGACGTCGAACAATTTTTGTTATAAATGAATCAGAGTCTGAAAACGGGAGAGTTTCTTCCGACGACGTTTTACCCGATTTTTGGTCTACGAATCGATAGATGCCGAACGACGGTATAAAGGTTATAATACCTAGAATAAGCACGATGCCGATCACAACAAGAAACGGGTAAACAAGGTACGCTTTTATGAGTTGAAGCGTTTGCGTGGAATTGAAAAGGTCTAGCATGGGCCTGGTATCTAATAAAAACATGCTTAAAATAACAAACCATCCAAAAGCAAGCGAAAAGAGAATACATCCAAGAAAGCCGGGTTTCTCGGGGTCATATTCCGAACCGATTAGTTTACACGCCAGTTTAAAAAAAACGGAAGAAGTAGCTCCTACTGCCGGAGCCGTGGTCGAGTCGCAACTGGCTTTTCTATAAATAAGACACGCAGCAACAATTATAACTGCAAAAAACGACGTTATTATCGTTATTGCAATAAACCCCTTAGTATATCGATCATGCCGATCGTCATCTTCTTTTTGCTCATCTCGTGTTGATTTTACATATGGAATGGATGACGACATCTAAATCAAATCAAGTCAAAACAAGTCAAAACAAGTCAAATCAAATCAAAAGTATCTTTAGATAGCATTACTTTTTATTTTATTTTATTTTCATTTATTTTCATTTTCATTTATTACTCTATATCTGTATATTTATATTTCCCGAAAAGACTTCTCAAGCGCGTCGAGGCTCTCGAATGAAATGAACTGCGCATCATTGTTGGTTATGATATCAATCATGCATTTGTGAAACGCGTAAAATGAATGAAAGCTAATAAGCCACATTAATCCATCTTCTAGTAATTTTTTATCATTTTTTTCATTATGATTGTATTTAGGAAATGGCTCGGATGATTCGGCATCGACATCCGCATGAATTTCGGCATCCGCATGAGCGTCGGCATCAGCATTGATACCCAGTATGATGGGATGTTTTCGCAGGATACTGACAAACTTTTTATTTTTATAAAGATGCATCACGTTTACTAAATAGTCAAAAACATTTTGAATGCGGCTAGAATCAAACATGCTGCTCGGATCTGTATTCATACCCGGGATTTTTTGCATGCAAAATGCAGTGGTTAGTTGGATTTGATACAAAAAATTCGACATGTCCGCATCGTCGTCCTGCATCAAATGGTACGTGCATGCAAAGTCGTAGTTATATGCTATTTTATTTTTTTCTGATGAGCTTATTACATTCATCTTAGCACTTGGTTGTAGTATTTAATATTTAATGTTAATTTTAACTTGGTAATTTGGGTTTAAGTGATAAAGTATTATTATTTTTAGAGTTTTAAATGTTTAGACTTCGTTTAGTTTGATTAAATGAATTTAGTTATCTACCAATTATCAAATAAATCAAATAAAAAATAACTTAACTTGTTATATAATAATAACGTACGTACAAATAGCGAAATGGACGGAGCGCTAGGACCCGGTTATGACTACTGGAAAAATATAAAAACGCCATCCGAGCTGGGTATGAGCGATGCAGGCACGATTAAGGCTCTTTCGAACGATGTAAATGGTCTAATTTCATATGTGTCCGTATTAGTCGACGGTAATTCCGACGCTTCTAAAACGGGAGAGCCCTTGGGAAATCGGTTCCTTTTAAAAACAGTTGCGAAATGCAGAAACGTGCAATTTGACAAAACCAAACCCGAAAGCGAAGGTAATCCAAAATACGCGCCGCGGTATATCTATGTTGACAACGTGCCCGACGGTACCATCCCGTTTATAGCATCCGGTCCGGATGGAGGAAAAATGAAAGACTTTAGAGGTTTAATTCCAGGTGCATTAGGAAACCTTAGCGCATTCAGTCCGTCAGGGTTTTATCGAGCGTTCACGATGGGAAACTACCCCGACTGTATCAAAATTTCACTTCGTACAAAACATGATAATAACGACGGCGTCCAAACCGAATATGTGGCGGTAGGCGATATTATGAACGAAATAAGTCCCGAAAATATGACCAGCGGAAATCCGGTAAAAGCTGTTCTGGACCCGTGCGCTTTTAGAGACTATTTGCATCCAGTTACAAAAATGCAAAAAACACGAGAGGAATGCAACCCTACCAACGATGGGTTCTCTATGCTTTTCAAAAACTCAGGCTTGGAATCGGATGATTCGGACTCTGATATGGATCTACCGGCAACTGCAACGGCAACTGAAAAAGAAGAGCGACGTGCGTTAAAACAGCTGCGGAAAATGCGAAGGGTAGAGAAGAAGTTGCACCAAAGTGGGATGCAACATATGGCTGGAATGCCCATGCCTGAATCAACTCCAACACATAATGATATGGAATTTACATCAAAATACGATGATATGCGATTTGATGATACGATCGACGACATTGACATGTATATCCCTGAAAACGATTTCATTCTCCCTGACGATGTTGTTTCTAGATTATATTATGCGACTATCACCGGTGTTGGGTTGTACATATTATACAGACTGCTCTACACAACCACTAGACGAAAATAATTGAAAATGATGAAAAAGAAAATGAAAATGACACACTAGATATTTTCATTTTATTTATTTTATTTTTTATTATTGGGGTTGGGTTTACGGTTGGTTGTTTTCAGACGATGAAGAGTCAGAAGACGGTAAAGAAGAAGAAGAAGAAGAAGCGTTCATCTCTTTAAGGCTGGCATCATTTGAATCATTCATTCCATTCGGACTCATACTCGGACTCATACTTGGAGTCATACCAGAAGAAGAAGAAGAAGAAGAAGAAGAAGAAGATGAAGAAGAAGGTGGCGATAGGCTCTCTAGGGTTGGTGTTGAACTACTAGGTATTGGGACTGGTGGCGCTGGTGTTTGCATGCGTTCATTCACTGAACTCGCAACAACGCTTGCTTTTGTAGCACCGATTACCGTTTCAACGGCGGCAAGAGCCAGTTGAAATGCCTTTAATGCATCCTTCATTGATTCTAGCGCGCGTTCGGCTGCACTCATAGACGTTCCAACTGCTTCGCCCGCAAGAGTGCTAATGGCTTCATTACGAGCATACTCATTCTGATCGGTCATCGCAGCGCTGTCAGAAGATGTCGTCGAACCCGTCGTAAGATTGGACATTCTATTTATTATGTTACTGCTAACGCTTTCCGTCGTATTTTTAACCCCGCTGGCAAGTTCACTAACCGTATCACTCGCAGCATCAGCTAATGTTTCCCGCCCCTTCGCAATGTTCTGTTCTAAGTTATCTTTCTCTTGAGTAATTTTTTCTTCCGCACCAGAAAGGGCGTCAGTAATGGCCGAAAATGGACTCGACGATGATTCTTCTCCTTCTTTTTGTTCTCCGTCTCCTTCTTTTTTCTTTTCAGGATCATCTTCGGATTCTGAACCACTGGAATCGGATTCATCTTGAGGTTTAACCTCCTCCTTTTTTTTACCTATTCCAAGTGCATCAGTAATTGAAGCTATGATTCCTTTCTTCGGTTCTTCTTCTTTATTCGGTTGTACTTCTTCACCATCCTTCTTCGGTTGTACTTCTTCACCATCCTTCTTCGGTTGTACTTCTTCACCATCCTTTGGTTGGCCTCCGTACATTTTAACATACTTTCGATAGGCTTCACCATACGTGGACGCCGCCTTAACGGTGCGTTTTTTATTTGAGGAAGCGCGATGTTTTGTTTTACCCCTTCCGCCAGTTAGTGCAAATTCAGGCATGTTCAATTAACTAATTAATAATATAATATTATAATATATTACTATATTGCTATATTATATTTTTTATGGATAGATCTTATTTAATTATTCATTCATAACAGATTAAAAACGAAACCGCTTGTGCAATTCAAGTGCAACCAGACCGCCTGCAAGTTGGACCAGTAAATATGGAATGAGGTCTGCGCGACTCAATTTACCGGCTGCGTACATCATAACCGACGTAGCTGGATTGAAGTGTCCGCCCGAGATGTTTCCTCCCACCATAACGGCAATTGCAAATGCCGCACCCATTGCAATTGCATTTCCGGTGGCGATAATTACATACAAGAAAAATAGAGTTCCTAAAAACTCGACAACAAATTTGTTGATCATTGGATTGGATTGGATTGGATTGGATTGGATTGAGTTGATTGATTATTGCGTTATAAAATATTATAATATTAATATTTTATATTTTCATTTTTTTCATTCGTTTTTGGTTTATTCCTATTTTTATATTTTCATATTTTCATATTTTCATATTTTCATATTTTCATACTTACTAAATTCGCCCGGGTTAATCGAATGTATCCGACGGACCCGGCGGAACATCCTCAATATTCGCGCTGTTAAAGTATGTTTTTCTAAACTTCATCATAAACTCGTCAGAAATTCGCTTAACTGCAAAATCCGAAGGCTTCATTTTCCCGGTCAGCACGTTAATAATCATGAAAATGGAATACATTCCGCATTCGGTATTTTTATACTGATGGTCCTTCTTATTCACGATCAATTTCAAGTTTAGTTTTGGGCTAAGTTTGTGACCGGCTTCTATGATTCGATCAGCAAGTACTTTGACCTCGGACGGAATGTCGTCGCTCGTACTGTCAAAGAAAAATATAAACGCGTTTCGGACATCTACGAACATGGAAATCCAGTGCGCGCCGGATTTTGTATGCGGGTCCGTATTAAAAATAAACCCAAAATGGCGTTTTCCTCGTTTGATCATATTCTCTATATTAAAATCGTGGATGTCCTTCCAAACATATTCGCCTGTTTCCATCTTCGCGTCAAAATCGATTGGTGCTGGGCCTAAAAACATGAACGACGGGTACGCGTGCTCATACTGCTTCATAACGTTTTCAATATCGACACTTGTCAACCATGTGGTGGGCTTCTTAATCCACGTTTTGGGTGCGCGAGGTGCGAACGTATAGTTCAATAAGTCACGATACTTGCCCTTGTCTTCTAAAATGAGAAGTTTTCGTAACCAGCACGCCTCATTTTTGCAAACGCGCGACATTTGTTGTCGTAAAAAGGCCCATACCTCGTTCGGGTCGTTGGTTGTAATGGGTTCGTCGGAGTGGCGCGCGTTCCATGCCGATTTGAGTTTTTCGAGAGAGTTGTTCGAGTAACACGTTTTGGATTCATCAACGGAATGTTTTTCATTATCGGAATGCGGGCTGCATTTTAACGCTTTACTGTCATTTTCGATTTCATTTGACATTTTTTATTGTGTGTTATTATTTTTATTTTTAGTTTTATTTATATTTATACTTATTTTTATTGTTAGTAGTTGTTGAGTTATTGATTGTTATTGTTCATGTTTAGATTTAGGTTTTATACCCTTGGTTTTGAATTGCTGGTCCTTAAAGTCAATTTCAATGACTCTGGGAATAGAAGTAGTACTAGACCCAGACCCAGACCCAGACCCAGATCCGTTTTTAACCGGCGGTTCCTTTTCAGAATCTGGTGAAATGAATAACTTTTCAAGTATATTTTTTTCATTGTTCATGATATTTATTTTTTTCACATGGGGTGTGTTTACGGAATCTGCCGAAAAAAACTCGGAGTCGATATGTTGCACGCCATTATGAACAAGATCACTAGTAACATCAATCGTACTAGGTTCGGGCTCGACTCCAGTACAGTGTTCTGTTTGGATCGTGTCGGACAAATCAACAAATTTAAAGTGCATGATACATGCATTAAAATATGCGCTGCATGCATTGACTACACTCGAGTCTTTTACATGGTCCATGTTTTTAATCATCTGTTTCGTCAATTCCACGATTCGTTTTTTATAAAACCGGCGCTCGGTCTTTGTTTCGTCCAGCTTTGTTTTTGTCTCATTATCTTTTCGAGACATGTATTTCGAATATGCGGCAGTATTTATCATGGTATCCATTGTCAGTTTATCACATGCGCTCATTGTTGTTATTGGTGTTGTTGTTGTTGCTGTTGTTGTTGTTGTTGTTGTTGGTGTCGTCGACATTTTCACTTCGTATTATTGTATTATTGTATTAATGTGTATATATTTTTTATTATGATTTTGACCTTTACTTTAATTAATCGCAATCATACTCCTCTTCTTCGAGCTCGATTTCGTTACCTTCTGCATCAAGAGGAGGCGATTGCGGTCGTTGTGAATGCGAATATAAATTTGAAGCCGTCTCGTCTGTGCGTTTACCCCTTTTTACTTTATTCGGTTTCGCGATGACACTTTTCGTGAGACTTGGTAAGCGTCGTTTTTGTGCGAGAGATTGCTGTTTTTGTTTTGGTTGGTCTTCGACGATGAATCCGTCTTTCAAGTACCCTTCATGGGTCTTATGTTTGCTAGGAACATCTTCCAGTTCATCGTACTCCGTCTCATCCGCATCGAACGTTTTATCCAGATCATGAAACCCGCCAAATAGTTTGGCATAGATTTTCTTCCATACGTCGAGTGTAAACGACACATCCGACGACGACGACTCGGATCCCGACCCGGAAGCCGCAACCCAAACCAAAAGACAGTTACCGAAAAATAAAATTTCGTCTACGGGTGGAGGAAACTCGTACGTGTTTTCTTGCCCGGCGCGTCCAACCGCGCGAGCCCATAATTCCACGGTTCCATTATTATACTTGGCCGACGATTTCCACACGGTATGGCGACGAAACGCGTCGCTATACGTTTCCGAGGTTTCACTCAACGTTACATAGTTGGCATGAAACATTTCATCGGAATACAGGTACCGTACTTGTTTGAGGGTTCCATTTTTTTTCACTAAAATGCAATTATATAATGATGACGAAGAAGATGATGAAGATGCAGGCATTGAAATCTGAATTATGGAATTATTTTTATTATTGATTGATGATGAAAACTGGTAAATACAGTTTATATCATTTTACTTATTTTTATTTTCGATTTTCGTTTATAGTTTTACGGGATCGGGACATTCGGCTGCTGCATCTATGCATTTTAAGTACTGGTAGTGCGTATTTGTATAATTATATATGTACCATATATTTTTTTTATTTCTTTCATATTCGCCGGGCTTATTGCCTCTTACTTCATTTGTGGCTTTATCAAAAATATAATATTGGAATGTTCCTTGGTCAGAAATAACACATAGCATTATATCATACAATGCTGCCGCGATTCCCAATTCAAAATCAGTTCCATATGTTCCTTGTTCTTTCATTACGGTAAAATAATTTTTTCCCATGTCCTGCGAAACATATTTCATATGATTATCATCACCTTCAAGATCCTGTTTAAAGGTTACAACCCGGTCAGCAAACAATAACCTATTACCATCAATACGTACAGCGCCGTCGACATTGATATTTAGCTTGGCAATTTCGCTGTCTGGCTTGCCACTGTGATTTTTACTAAGTGTTTCATTGTTTTCTTTAAAATCTAACTTATCACCAATAGTTACCTCTAGATGTTTAAAACCACCACCATCATCTACTACTTTTTTTACATGGTCAACTATAGCATTTCGTATCGTCATCATGTCGGTTGTTTTATCATCGGTTGGCTTAAATTTACCCGCAGATGTTAATAAACATCGTAGGGTATGGAAAAGACAATCGCCGCCTCCGCCAGTTTCAATTCTATTAAATTTTTTTATAACACGTTTTTCGGCATTGTGTACGTCTGATCCTATATCTACGTTCAATTCAATAATATCACCGACTTTGTCCATATTTTTTGATACTGGTTTTGTTGTTTTTCCTGTTTTAGATTTTGCATCTGCCTCTGCGTTTGCCTTGGCTCTGACCTCGCGGTCTTTGTTGATCTCAGTCATTAAATCATCCAGTATTTTTTCATATTTTTTGTCATCATTCCCACCCTCTGCTAACTTTTCAGAAAAAGTTTTAATTGCTTCATCTATCGCTTGCGTTAAGTTGAGGTGTTTTTTTTTCGTTTTCTCTTCATGTATTCTGTCCTCTTCTTTTTTTTTTGCTTTTGCTTTTGCCCTTTCTGCTTTTTCTTCTAATTTTGCCTTGTCTAAGTCTTCTTTTTTTCCGGTTGATTTTTTTAGGATTAATCTTAATTTGGCATCTTCTTCTTTTTCTGCAGCTACTTTTTTTTCGGTTTCTATTTGTACTTTTTCTGTTTCTGCTTTTGCTTTTTCGTCTAACATAATCTGAATCTTGGTATATGGAGCACTTTCAAATTTTAAATCCGAAGTCGCCTTAGTTATTGTATTTTTTAGCTCGTCAATAGTAGTTTCTATGGGATCGGCTATGACACCAGGTGGCTCATAATTCACAATATATACATCTATCGGGTATGCGATAAAATGGCGTACTGCATTATGTATTGCAGTATGTATAAGATACATATTGTTTCCAAACGCGTCTCCTCCCACTTTAGTTAAAAATACATTTTTACGAATATTGTCCTCTGTGATTCGCGACACCGCATATGCTAGCGTCGAGTAGTAAACTGCGTGTAAAATCATACTTGAAAGTAGCGCATAATCTTTTTTTGATGTGCTGCTGACCCCCCCGGATATACTACCGAGAGGCATAGTGGGGGGATCGGTACTGTAAGCTACCGGGTACGCGCTACAGTAAATTTGAGAAACGGTATGACTCAATATTGTTCCATCACCACTTACATTAACGACTGGGGTATCTTCTTGAATGACGTACTTTATTGCCATCATGGCCTTCCAAAAATTTTCAGGAGTTGAAAGATATGTATTTATGGCATTTAGCTGAGCCTTATTTTTTACAAATATGTACCCATTTTGAAACTTAAGGTCGTTGAAGCAAACGTCAATTTTCATTAGTTCGGTCAGTGTATTAATTTGATTGTTTCCAGGATCGGTACCGCCGGTGGCAGTCCCAGTTTGAGGATTGCCATTTACACTTTTATCTTCGGGCTGATTGCCGCCGGTATCTGGCATACAAAAATAATTGCGATACAGTGTTCCGAACGGACAGACCATAGCACACACCGGACCTTGGGTTTTATCGTTCCAATAATTCCAATAATTAGTTATTCCGTTCTGTGGCGTTAGCGCCGGACCCGCCATTTCTAGTGCATTAAACTGCGACGCAACTTGAAAAATGGAACCATAATAACCGGGGTTCGTATGAACTGCACTCGCTGTTGAGGTCACTGTATAATATTTTAAATTATCCGTTGGGTCAAAACCAAAAACAGACTTAGCATTAGTATTAGCACTAGCGACGTCCAGTAATTGTTTAACTGACATATACCTGAAAACACCAACATCTATTTCTTTTGGTTTATTTTTAACCGTCATCAAAATATGGTTTGTAGCGGACTTCTTGACTTGAAATGATTTTTTGATGTCTGGCAACGAAGACGGCTCGGCAAATCCAAATACGTTTACAAACCATTTTGCAGGAATATTCTTATCAATCTTTTTTGGAGGAGGAGGAGGAGGAGGAGATTTCATACCTAGGCGTGTTTTTTCATCTACTTCTTTTGATATCGTTTTTTTTGAAAATAAAAGTTTCACAAAGTTTATCCTTCCTAGTATAAACGGCAATAAGATCGTATTGATTTCTGTTTCATACGTCTTCGTCTTCTTAAGGACTAAAGCATCCGGTTGGGTTAAGTAATGTATGTATGAGTCAAAAATAGGATATAAAAGCAATAAACACAATTTCGGTTTGTTGGGATCTACAAAGTTAAATAAATATTGTGTTGTTATCAGGCCGTCAAAAAAACTTCTAAGACGTAGCTCATGAGATGCAAACTTATATCTTGTTGCCCAGTGCGATACAGCTCGTAGGTTTATATCAGGATCTTTTTGAATAGTTTGCCAGGTACGGTGTGGTCTGAATTTAGGTGGTACAGTGGGGGGGTCGTCTGGTTGAATTTCCATATTCAATGTCAAATTATTGGCATGTACATGTAATCGCGCCATGATATATAATTCTAACATTGAATAAGTAATACAACTTCCATTATATTGGCTTGAGTCTGCGCTGGGTACAGGAAGTAAATATAAAAATGAAAAGAATCCAGTTCCTTCTGCAATATATTTACTACCGCCACGTTCAACATAATCCATCGCAGTTTGTATTGCCATATTAATACGTCTAGGATAAAAACCAGCAATGTAAGCCGCAGGAGTCATTTTATCTTGAATTTTTGTTGTGATACGTTCTTTCCAATTTACGTAAATAAAATCAAACGTATTGGGACGATGTTGAGGGTCCTTTGAGTTTACAGGAACAATTGCTTCTAGTATTTCTTGCTGAGAAAAGACACCCACCGATAGTTGTATTTGAACTACTAATTGGGTCATAAAATCATTAAAAAACTTATCAAGCGTATCTGTGAAATATTTTAAGATTGCGTCAACGCCATCACTAATTTTAGGGCTATAACTTCTTTCGGGTGTTGTCGACGTTGGGTGGTCTACAAATACTGATGGTAATATATTATTTTGTGTTTTACCAGCTATATTAACTGGTATGTAATTATGAACTACTGAAAATACTTCAAGTTCAATCAAGAAACTCATCGTCATAAGTGCACATAATTGGATATGATAATTATGCATGTCATTATGTTCATATTTAGTACCGTCGGTATACGCAAATGTTTGCGTATACACTTCATCCGTCATAATTATATTTATTAATTTGGTATAAATTTCAGTATACGGAAGGCTATTTAAAATTGATAAATCTTTCTTAGGTGGTGTACCATTTTGTTGTTGTAAAACTGAGTCAAAAAAACCACTATAATCTTTAAAATGTTTTTTCATAATTGCATAAAGTGTCTCACCACCATGTGGAATAGTTTCATCACTCATCATAAAACCTCCCTCCTGTTTCTGTGGAGGTTTCGGATCGGGCATTGGCTAGTATTTTTATTTGTATTGTTCAATTGTCTAATTTAATTACTTACTTACTACTTATTTATTTAGGTTTAAATTAATAAAATAAATAAATAAATAATCATAAATGAAAAAATAAAAACAATTAAATTGATGCGAATATTAAATAAATAACGGTCTACATAATATAAGTAAGACCCCAATAATCAAGAACACAGTAAGACAAGAATAAGAAAATGCACTTTTGCGCTAGATGTGATAACATGTACTATATTTGCATCGATCCTGGAACCGTGACACCTGAATCCGAATCCGAATCTGATTCTAACGGATCCTCTGGATCGCTGGTTCATTATTGTCGAAACTGCGGGCATCGCGAACCCGTGCGTGAAGAAATTTGCGTTTCAAAATTGCAGATCAAAAGTACCGCTCAAAATTATGGGAATATCATCAACCGATACACGAAACTCGACCCGACGCTTCCACGAATCGGGCACGTAAAATGCCCAAACGCGCTTTGCGCAAGTAATCCGCAAACGTCCGACTCTTCAAGTGCAGGATCTGCATCTGCATCAGGATCTGCATCAGGATCAGGATCGGTTCCAAGGGAAGTCATCTACATTCGTTACGATGAAGAAAATATGAAATACGTCTACTTGTGTGCAGTATGCGACGCGCTATGGAGCACCGTCCAGGCAGCAGCACCCGTCTAGCGTCTAGCATATCGTATCGATAATAAACCCAACCTTTAAACCATATAAACATATCGCAGTATATTCATATATCCATATACCCATATATTTATATTTTTTTATTTTTTTATACAATGGGAATTCCGAGTTTTTTTGTCCACGCGGTTCGGACTTACAAGTCCATCGTAAAACCCATTTCCAGTTTGGGCGTACCAGTATCTAATTTATATCTAGACTGCAACGGTCTCATTTACAATGCCGTTCGAGATGTCAAACTTCCCCACACGTCCGCGAATCGCGATGCATACGAGTCGGCTATCATTTCTTATGTGTGTGACAGCATCAGCGGGTACGTGAAAACCGTATCCCCTACACATAGCGTCTTCATCGCATTTGACGGCGTCGCACCTGCCGCAAAGCTGAACCAGCAGCGTGAACGGCGGTTCAAGACGTGGCTTTCTACCGTGATTGAAAATGGAGGGGGCGACGAGCACCCCCTTAAACCCCACTGCGCTGACAATTTCCACTGCTCTGATAGGGGAGTAAGGGGGGGCTCTCTGCGTTCTGCCGACGTTTGGTCTACCGCATGCATCACCCCTGGAACGGAGTTCATGAATAAGTTACACACCGAAATGACGCGGTACGCTGCGACTCAGAGAGTTCCAAGAGGCCCCCAGTATATTCTCTCCACTAGCACCGACCCCGGTGAAGGCGAACATAAACTTTTCGAGCACATTCGCGCTAATCCCGAGCAGCATCGCGATCAGGTTACCCTAGTGTACGGCCTTGATGCCGATCTCATCATGCTCACGTTAAACCATCTACATATATCCAGTCGTATATTCCTGTACCGCGAAACCCCCGAATTCATCCGGTCCATTGACTCCAGTCTTCGGCCCAATGAACAGTATTATGTGGACATTCCATACATGGCCGACTGTATTGCCCGACATATCACAGTATCCACGGACGCAGGTAATACCATGACGAAAGCCGAGTCTCCGATTGATCCAGTCGTTCGAAAGTATTTAGTGTACGATTACATTTTCATGTTTTTCATGATGGGGAACGACTTCATGCCGCATTTCCCAAGTATGAATATTCGCACCAACGGCCCTAGTACCGTAATGGACGCGTACCGTACCGTGTTTAAAAATAGTCACACGCAAGATCAGAGTCGCAATCGCAGCTTCATCGTATTTGATGAAAGTGACGGTACTAGTAAAAGGCCGCAAATTGATTGGGCTAGCGTTCGCACATTCGTTGAACATTTGGCCGCATCCGAGCACGACCGCTTGATTGGCGAGCACGCGTTACGAAATAAAAAACGGGGTGGTGGTCAATGGGAGCGCGTTAATGACATAAAACGCATATGGGGTGACAACTACGAAACCGCGTATGAGTTGATTGTTGACAAGTGCGAAACCTCAGAACAAACCTTGCACTTGCCTTCGACCGAGCGCGGACTGGAATATTATATCGATCCCACCAAACCCAATTGGGAGCGGAGATACTATCATGCATTATTTGACGAGCCGGTAACCGACAAGAGGTGTAAAGCATACTGTATGAATTACTTGGAAGGGCTGGAATGGACTTTCTCATATTACACGTACGGATGCGTCGACTGGAAATGGAAATACGAATACATGTACCCGCCGCTGTTACAAGATTTGGTACGTTTCATTCCTACAACAACAACGGTATTGCTTCAAACCCAGCCAAAATCTCCCATCACGCCGATCGAACAGCTTCAATACGTTCTTCCGCCCGCATTGCAACGCGCGCTTATCCCTGGCCACTTGCATTCGACCGGAAACGACACCGACGAACAAGTAAAGCGCGGCCTTGTTATAAAATGGGCATACTGTAAATACTTTTGGGAGGCGCATTTACACTATTAAAGTTAAAAATAAAATCAATATCCAAATATTTCAAGTTCGAGCTCTTCGTTCATTGACGTTGATTCCGGTTCCGGTTCCGATTCCGATTCGGAAAGTCGTCGATTTCGTTGAGGTTGGCCGTTGATCCATTCGCCGTGGAATATCGTCACTTCAGCGCCGTTTCCCGATTTCCACAAATGCACTCCACACCCGTGCATTTTATCGTTTACCCATTCTCCAATGTATTCATGCCACTTGGCAAGATGAGCATTCTCGACCGCATACTCGCTAGTATATTCGTATTCAAGTAGCGTGCAATCAGTTTTGTTAACAAATGCAGGGGTCCGTAATGTTCCTCGTCCATTACGAAGCCCGTTCACCATTTCTCCCATGTACACATCACCATTTTCATAGCTGAATATTGTTTCTCTCCGGTTCTGGTTCTCTTTGTTGTTGTTGTCATTGTCACTGGCGTCCATGATGATAATATGATAATTATAAGTTTATAACTATAATTATTTTTACTTTATGTAAGTTTGTATTATATTTATTTTTTACATTTATGAATTTAATAATAAAAGTAATTAAAATAATAAGAAGAATAATAATAAATAACAACAATAATAATTCATAATTATGGAACCAATCGTACTTACACGCGAGGAATTTGAGCATGCTCTCACTGAAAATAGGAAAAAAGGCTACGGTACAATTTTGAAATTTACAGCCAACTGGTGCGGTCCATGCAAGAGCATCAAATCTCTCGTTCAAACGTTAGTGTCTGAAATTCCAGCCGACTGTAAACTGGCATGTTACGAGATAGACGTTGACGAGTCGTTTGAGCTGTATGCCATAATGAAACGCAGCCGTATGGTCAACGGTATTCCTGCGCTTTTATACTATTCGGCAAAAGGAATCGGTGCGCGTTCGGACGATTCAATAAGCGGGTCAAATGAACCGGGCATTCGCGGATTTTTTGCCAGGTGCATTTCAGAATCGTCTTCTTCATAAAATATAAATGATAAATTCAATTCAATAACTTTAATTCAAAAATAATATTAAAATTATTAATTAATAATCAATTAATTAAAACACATAAAACAAGTAAACAATTACAACAAATAATGGAACAACTAGATACAAATATATCCAATTATGGATTACAAGACATTTTAAACCTGTTTTCTATTCCGATGGCGTTTACTGAAGCGCATTTGAAACATGCAAAACGCGTAGTTCTTAAAACGCATCCTGATAAATGTAGTCTTCCCAAGGAATACTTTTTGTTTTTTACGCAAGCGTATCGTATTCTGTACCAAATTTATACCATGCGCCACGAAAAAGCACAGGGCTATGCGCATGCTGAAAAGTATAGAGACTTGATTTCACAAGACGGGGAGAAGAATGTTAATATTTCCACAAACAATAAACTCTCATCCATGTCACCATCCGAATTTAACCGCTGGTTCAATGAAGCGTTTGATAAGTACCGCGTTCCCGACGACGAGCGTGATGCGGGATATGACGACTGGTTTCGAAACGGAGATTCAGATGCCGCCGCCGCCGCATCACAAGAACCTGTCTCTAAAACCCAGTGGGCGGCATCTTTAGAATCGGCAAGGTCGCGAATGATGGCGCTAGTTCCTGGATCTGGATCGGACCCGGTTTCGTATGGTCAGGGGCAAGGTCAAGGTCTACAATACGAAGACTTGAAACGCGCGCATACCGAAACTTTAATTCCAATAACCGACTGCGACATTCAAACCATTACCAGAAACAGGTGCAACAACGTTCAAGAACTGCGCACACAGCGTACGAATTGGTCCGCGTCGTTCGTCCCGCTAAACAAAACGGAATCGATTCATATTTTAGATCGAGAGAAAGAACACGACTCAGAACAGTGTACGCATCGGGCATACTCAATGGCCAAACAGGACGAAATTGCTCGTGAAATGAACCGAAAGTTCATGAAGGAATTTAAAACCATTTGCAACTGAATGATAAATGAAATTTAATATTATCAATAAATCGATAATTCGATAATATTAATATTAATAATATTAATAATATTAACAATAATTAAATACCAAATAATCGAATAATCAAAATAGAAAATAGAAAATAGAAAATAGAATTAAAAACAAAAACAATGGTAGAAACAAGCGACTTGATAAAATTGTTTGTAGCGTATGGCGTTCTTATGGTCATCGGGGTATTGTATGACAAATATAAGCGAAAAGAAGAAAAGCAGGATAGAATGACCGATTACGACATGATAGAAAAATATCTTTTGAACGATGATTCTACACTGAGAACCAGTAAAAAGCCGATACTCTGGATCCATATCGACCTGGAAAAAAATGCGCGCAACTGGGAATCGTTTGGATCGCGTAATTCTATGGAGCTTAATCAACCCTATATGTTTTTAACGATTCGCAGCATTATTCAGGCGTGCGGTGATACGTTCAATGTGTGCTTGATCGACGACTCGTCATTCCATAAAGTCATTCCGGGATGGTCAACGAAAGTCAATAACTTACCCGCACCGATTAGTTGCCATCTGCGCGAACTTGCAATCGCCAATTTGTTGCTGGCATACGGCGGGCTTGTAATACCGCCGTCGTTTATTTGTTTTCAAAATTTGTATCCCATGTACAAGGAATACAGCGAGAAGTATGACGCGTTTGTAGGAGAACTGCCGGCTCGCACTAGCGTGACAAGCCAGCTCCGGTTCTTTCCTTCGACTCGCATGATCGGGTGCAAGAAAGAAAGTCCGGCCATGCAGGCGTATATCTCTCATCTTGAACGCGCCGTTTCGAATGATGCATCCAGCGAATTTGATTTTAATGGCGAGCCAGGACGTTGGTTTTTTCATCAGATTATGAACCCGAACCCGAATCCAGACTACAAAATCGGCCAAATTTCAGCAGACGATTTAGGGTGCCGAAATGCCAAAACGAAAAAACCGATTCTCATTGAAGAGTTGATGAGTGATTACGATATAGACCTGTCTCCAAATGCGCTCGGTATTTACATTCCAGCAGACGAGCTGTTGAAACGTACCGCGTACCAGTGGTTTGCCGAACTTTGCCCGCGTAAAGTATTAGAAGCAAATACCATGATTTCAAAGTATTTGCTTGTAAGTCAAACTGTCGGTTAGACCAGGGAACCCAAGGTTCCCCGCACCCCTCCTTTATGAGGAGGTAGGGGGCGTCAAGCGCCCACTGCGCAGAGGGGGTTTAAGGGGGGCTCTGCCCCCCTTCCTCATCCAAACACGTTTTTTATGATATAATACGTGTCTGGGTTAAGTTCCGGATGGAACAAACAACCATAGACGCGACCGCGTTCAAACTCGTACGCGACTGCAAGCGAGGTCGTGTTTCCATTTACCCACGCGATCGGTTTTACTTTTCGAGTCGAGGACGGCATGATCGGAATATCGGAAAAGTTGAATGATGCGATAATTGTATTTGAGGAGGGGGAGCCCTCAGACCCCACTCGGCGCCGAGGGGTCTTAGTAGTAGTAGTGGTACGTATGTCCCCCTGGCGAAACATCTTGTGTGTTTTTAGCACCTGAACCGGCGCGGCTTGAGACGTATATTTCCGGTTATCAAATAGTGCTCCTCCATAAAGGGTGAGAAGTAGCTGCGCCCCGAAACAAATCCCGAGAACTGGAACGTGCTGGAATGCGCGCAGGTAGTGAAGAATATGAACGTATTTTGAAATGTCTGTTCCAATCTGGGTGAGTTTCATTGAACTACCGGAGATGATAATTCCGGTAATGTTTCTAAAAATTGGGCCCATTGGATCAAACACTTCGGGATGAATTTTTGGACCTTTGACTTCATAAAACCCCATGTTCAATGTTCGAAGTGCCAGTTTAAGTTTCGGGACGGATGAAATTGCCGTATTTGACTTGACGGTATTATTTATTAAAAGCAACATTCTTTAACGATTTATACTTACAACGATTTATACTTGCAACGATTTATACTTACAACGATTTATACTTACTTTTATTTTTATTATTTTTATTTATTTTTATTATATAAAATAAAGCAATTCAACCCAAATCAAAATCAAAATCATGTTAAAACGAAAACGAAACGCCCTTATGGCCGATGTAAATCGAGGATTAAAGAATAACGCTTATGTATTGGGGAGCGGGATTGGCGCAGTAACCCGGTTTGCTTACCAAGCCTATCTTAAACGCGTAGCGTGTAATATTCCAGCCTCAATAGCTGCCCCAGAACCAGAACTACCACCACCGTACAGGTATTATGAAGGAACCGATGCCACTAATTTTGTCGCCAATTGGAACAACCCTACCATATTTACAATGGAACAATTCGGTGGGTTGGGACCGGCAACAGCACACGGCTATTCAACTGGGCCTGTAAACTTTACTTTGACCTTGCCGAATCTAGGGGCTCATTCCAGGATTAGGTATAGAGTAAAGTGGCACTTGGTCGATTCTTTAGACGGCGAGACAAGTCGGATGTATATTGGTAACGAAAGCACAGAAACCGAAGTATTAACCTTTACCAAACTATTCAGCATGGTACCTAATGTCAGTTTCACCGCGGATCAGCTGACTAGTTCATGGAGCGGAGTCCAGCCATACAGCTACAGTCCCTGGGGTGATTCTGGCAATGCAACGCTTGATGGGTACCTGAATATTGATAGTGGATGGATAGCGCATACAAGCAGTACCCTGACCGTGAGACACTTCATGGGAGCTAACCAAGCCCAAAGTGACGAAGCTATGTACCTTACCCATGTCGAAGTGTTGATGGATTCGTTACCACTACCACCACCAGGGTTTTATTCAAAAAATAATGTCACAGACGGTGGGTTTACGGTTGGATATACTGTTACGAAAGATATGGCCAATGATGACTATACCTCCGAATTTAATCCAAATAATTATTACCCTGAATTTTTTCCAAATATGGCACCTTTTACAAATGAAAATATCGTAGCGGGGGATAAAAATGCAGATGATAGACTGATTGCTTCTTATTGGGATGACCTTGGCAACGATGTTTTTGACGATTGGGGATTTTTTTATTTATACGATGTGACTTCAGGAAAGTATTACTTTCCTTTATTGAACCCTCAAAATGGGGAAGATGGCGTATTTTTCACGCAAACTTTTAATGCATTTGGACGCACATTCACCATAATTCACGGTTGGGCCGTACAGGGCATTTTCAAATTTGATATTTCCGTTGCAGATGGTTTACCCTTCAAATTTGGCGCGTATGGAAATATGGGGTCAGATGGTGATGAAATTACTGAAGAGTTGACACACAATTATTCCATTAACGGTGAGAATTTTACATTATATTATCATCACCATGAAGAAGATGGCGAGAATCGAGAACAATTATATTCGTATTGGATTCCTAAGAAGGTTTCAGAAAATTCTATAAATACCTATAGCGTTTATTATAATGGTGAAGACATGAGTATCTTCTCGAAAGATGTGACTAATGGGTTGACTGTGTATTTTGCAAAATCGTATGACGTCAAAGACTGGGTAATAAATGATATTGGAAATTCTTCATAATCAACCCAACCAGACTCATTCATAATCATGTATTAAATAAATTAATTATATATTTAGTATATTTATACGCAACCCACAATGAACAAAAATAAAAAGAGAGATAATAACAACGTTTGTTATACCGGGATTAATTCGGTAAAATCGGGTAACTATACCAAAAAAGAATATTTAAAAGCCATGGACAAGTATTTTAAAAAGGAGTGCGCGGTTTATATCAAATCCTTAAAGTGCAAGTCCTGTAAAAAAAGTAAAGAGCTGAACAGTAAAGAAGTTATGAAACAAATAAATGCTCAAAAAAATAATAAAACATACAAAATGTCGAACAGAGTAGAAAATTTACTGGTGAAACAAATGAGTAAATGCCGCCAGTGCAAAAATAAGAGAACAAAACGGTGTAATTTAAAAAATTATCTACTATACTCAGGTGCTGAAATGGGCAAATGTGAACATTTATAAAAATTATAAATTTTATAATAACTAATATAACTAATAACTATTATATATAGGGGCATCATGTCAAGAAACGAACTCGATGAAGAAAATAATAAGAAAATCGTTTTATACGTTAAAAAAACCAAAAATGGATTACATCGTACAAAATACGGCGTGCCGTTCCAGTGCGTAGAATTGATACGTCGATTTTTTTCGATTCATAAAGGTCTCACGTTTCCGGATGTGGTGGACGCGTGTGACTTTTTTAAAAATGTTCACGCTTTTACACCCGTATCTGTTAGTGCATCCGTTAGTGCAGTAGCAGTACCCATTGAAACGTATGCATATCCATACTCACGGCAACGCCAACCATCGTATTATTTGCGTCCGGGAAGTATACTGTTTTGGAAATATAAAAAGCCAGATTACCAATACGGTCACGTTGCATTGATTTGGAAAACCGACCCCAAAAACAATGAAACGTATGTCGTGCAACAAAATTTAAATCCGCCAATTAAAATATACGATACAACCGTACTATTTTCCAAGATGAATTCTGGTTCGAGTAAATTCGCGGGTGTAAAAATACTTCCCAAAGAATACCTAACCGGAATTCGATATCTGGACTGCGCGGTTCACAAATTATAAATAATTATAAATTGTAGTTAATCTTGTTACTTTTACTCTTCGTTTTAGTAGGTTTGGTTTTACTTTTATTTTTAGTGGTGCTTTTGTTTTTACATTTAGAGGAACCGAGATTGGTATCAGTATCAATATCAATACTTACATCGTCGTCCGCATCTAAATCTATAAAGTTGTCGACGTCGCCATCCACGGGCATATTATCCATATCCAGGCCCATCCCATATTTTTCACTTCCCTTCACTGCAAAGTTCAGCGGATGCCCGCTGAAACATTTATCAATGTATCGAAACATTCGATCAACATCCAGTCGCGTGACATCGTGTTGTTCACAGCAGGTGGTAATTGTATCCTCATCATTGTTGCATTTTATTTGATTAAAAAATTCAATAAGGTCTTTTTTATCCATAAGCATTTCATTGCACATGTGCTGAATGAAAAGAATGTTGTTATATTCGGTGCTGTATTTTGTGAGAACTTTTGTGAACCGAATTGAACTATTCCCGTCTTCGCCGCAGCCACCGCTTACAGCGGAAGCAATTTCACGTTTCTTATAGTCGTTATACAGCTCATTGTTATAAAACGTCTTAATAAGCGAACTCATTTCATTGAAAATCCATATCTGTTTCTGAAACGTGATTCGGTCAATATAATCGGCAAAACAAATATTTTTTAGAATCGTCTCGTAAAATTCCCCACCGGCTCTATTGTACATATTGTGCGGTTGAAATATCCGGTCAACTACATTTTCGTGCCACAGCAGTCCGACAATGGTTCGGTCGGTTTCACTAACGACCGAGGTATGTTGTGCGATGGAATAGTTATTTGCAAACAGTCGGTTTACGATTACTTTACTATTTTCCGAACACATTTTGGGTTTAAAAATCGTATCCAGTGTTTCTTCGGTAAGGATTGTGCTGTCTTTTGTGTAAATCTCGTACAGCAGCATGAACTTGCGTATGTCGCATTGCGTAAAATTGGCAATTTTTTCAATTAACTTGTATGACAATTCAGGCATCGTCTCTCCAATTAACGATTTCATTTGGCATATCGTAGGCGTAGGAAGTTCGATAACGTGACACACCTTCATGATTTCTTTTATTTTTTTGTCCATGTCGTAGTTGCCAATGCATATAATCGGGTTCATGGTATAGTCTTCTGTTTTTTGTTTTTTTGTTTTTTTGGGGCGAATCAGCTTAATGAGTGACGTAATTCCGCCCTTGTCTCCGGTATTCATTCCATCAATTTCATCCATTACTACCGCAATTCGTTTCGGTGTTTTTCCAAATATCGACAGTACGCTTTGGTCGGACATATTGTGTTTGGTTATCGTGTCAATTACGCTCTTGTTTCGAATGTCTCCAGCATCATATCGAACCGCGTCGTACGACATATCTTTCAATAACTGATTTACAAATTCAGTTTTCCCGCATCCTGGACTGCCGTATACATATATACCACGCTTAATACTGAAATCGTTACGTTTTTCATTGAACTCCTTCAATAATCGTTTTACTTTTGCCACAATTTCAGTTCGTTCAAATATTTCATTGAAATCAATATTAATATTGCAATTAGGGGCCGTTTTTGCAAATGATGTCGCCATTCATGTTGTTACTATTAGTATTATAATCTTTATATTTAGATTTTAAGCTAATTACATTTTAAGCTATTTAAATTTTAAGCTAATTACATTTTAAGCTATTTAAATTTTAAGCTTATTTTATTACTTTTCGTTTTTGTTTTTTTTTGTTATGTGTTGGGTCTTCGGGTGAAAAACACATAAAACTAAAACTATAAATAATAAAATAAAATTGACAAAATAATCCGAACGAATAACAACCGGAAGTTAGCGAATCGAAACGAATCGAATACTGACTGACTGATTATGAGAACAACCAAACCAACAATCAATGCGAGCATGTCGTTTCGGCTGGTCGATTTTAGCGTATTGGACCGGCCGGTTGATCCGGAATATGCTAGTATCATCGGGTCGCGAAGCGAAAGCGATGATAGCGATGGCGATATTTCATCATCCGGGCCGGGGACAGAAGCTGAATCATCTGCATCATCCGCAACACCTTCACCAATTAAGCCTTCGACTTCGACTATAAAACGAGGAGTTAATCCGCGGATGTTTCAGATTCAAATATTTGGAATAAATGAACAAGGTAAAACGTGCTCAATCACAGTTCCCGATTTCAAGCCGTTCTTTTACGCTAAAATAAATTCGCCTTCTGGTTCTGGATCACGATGCAGCGAATGGACATCCACAAATAAGAAAAAATTCATTGAATATTTGAAATCAATCGTCCCCGAATTGAAATCTTCCTCTGGAATTGTGGACGATGAATGCGACCTGGTTCGGCATAAAAAGCTATACATGTTTGATGCCGGAAAGCAGCATCAGTTTATAAAGCTGGTATTTCATAGCGTGGCTGCAATGAAACGTGCCCGAAACGCGTGGTTTATAAAACAAGATAAACCCACATTCCCATTTGCATTCGCCGCGGCCAAAAAAACTGTTGCTGGTGGCGCTCCGTTGGAAAAACCTCGAGTGCAAATGAGAATGAAGCCAAACGGGCTCCAGTTTCAAGAATACAGTCTCGCCATTTACGAGTCAAATTTACCGCCGCTGCTTCGGTACTTTCATATTCGCGAAATCAGTCCATCGGGGTGGATTTCATTCTCGCTGAAAAATGCGCATCGCATCATGGCACCCGATTTGAAACGCACAACGTGCAGTTACGAGTTTATTATCGGCAAGGACCATATTACCGCGATGAACACGAAAGAGAAATCGGTTCCGTACAATATATGCAGTTTTGATATTGAAGCAAGCAGCAGTCATGGCGATTTCCCCATTCCAGTGAAAACGTACCGAAAACTGGCAGCAAATATCATCGATGCGGCACTGAAATACCCCGACGCAGTTTCTCCGGCAATGCTTGAAACTTGCATATGCGTCGCGTTTGGTGTAGTGGAGGCCAATATACAATCCGACCCATGGACGTTTGGAGTTGAACGGATTTATCCCAAGATGCACTACCAAACCGGTAAACGCGTTGACAGGTCACTCGCCGGAGTAAAACGGATTTGCTCAGAATGGCTCACAACCCCCATATCCGATCTTGAACTGAGCCTCAAGGACGCAAACACTTCCAACGTCTTGAAAATTGAAACCATGTTTGAACGAATCAAATCTAGAGAAATGGGATTTGATGCGGATGCGGACGCGGATGCTGACGATATCGATGTCGATTTTGTCGAAAGCGATTGTGAAGAAGCGGATGATGTCGACGACGTCGACCAAGACGACGGAAGTGATAATGGCAACGACGATGATGAAGTTTACGGTGACGGCGTTTACGGCGACGGAGAAGGTCAAGAAGACGATGCGGCGAGTATCGTAAGCTGGACTAGCAAGAAAAGTTCTGCGACGGCAGCATCGACTGCGAGTAAGCGTCGCGTACAGCAACAACCGAGTGGACCCACCGTGATCGATATTATTCGAAACCCCGCGTTTGACCGAGAAACCAAAATCACCAAAGTGAACGAAACCATGTGTGCAGCATTTCCACCCGTTGAAGGCGATATTGTCACATTTATCGGGTCGACATTTATCAGGCACGGTCAAACCCCGGGACCATATTGCAACCACTGTATCGTATTGGATACATGCGACACTGCGTCCATTCAAAATGATGTGCCGAATCTGGTAATTGAAAGTTACCATACTGAACGTGAAGTACTTCTTGCATGGACGCGGCTCATTCAGCGCGAGAACCCGGATATTGTGGTCGGGTATAACATATTTGGGTTTGACTACGAGTTCATGTTTCGCCGCGCACTAGAAAATAGATGCGAGACCGCATTTCTTCAACTCTCGCGAAATAAGGGAGAAATCTGCGGAAACAAGGATTTTGAAACTGGCAAATACGGCATCGAAGAATCAAGTGTACAGCTTGCTAGCGGTCAGTACGACCTGCATTATATCAAAATGCCGGGACGGTTCCAAATTGACTTGTACAACTACTTTCGGCGCGATTATAACTTACCTTCGTACAAGCTAGATTACGTGGCCAGCTACTTTATCGGGGACGACGTGAAACGCATCGAATTCAAGACCGAATCCGAACCCGACCCTGGACACGAACAAACCAAGATATTCAGCAGCAACTTGACGGGTCTGGATGTCGGCAACTACATTATCTTCGAGGAGACAAATAATTCCACCGACTCCTATAAGAACGGCTCCAAATTCATGGTGAAAGAGTGTTCTCACTCGGAAGGCTGGTTCATTATCGACGGGCGAGAAGAACTCAATATGACCAAACATGTGCGTTGGGGGTTATCAAAAGACGATGTCACGCCGCAGGACATATTCAGAATGACCCGCGAAGGCCCCGCGAGCCGCGCAATTATCGCCAAGTATTGTATTCAAGATTGCAACTTGGTGCATCATCTCATGAACAAGATCGATGTACTCACGGGATTTATTGAAATGTCTAAAATTTGCAGCGTGCCCATGAGTTTTCTCGTGCTGCGAGGGCAAGGGATTAAACTTACCAGCTACATTGCCAAAAAATGCAGAGAAAAAAATACGCTTATTCCAGACCTGGATAAAACGGGATCGAATGAAGGGTATGAAGGTGCGATTGTACTGCCTCCAAAGTGCGGGCTGTATCTCGACAATCCAGTTGTATGCATTGATTATTCGTCCCTGTATCCGTCGTGCATTATAAGCGAAAATTTGTCACACGACAGCAAAGTATGGACCAAGGAATACGACTTGCAGGGCAGACTAGTACGAGAAACCGGCGAACGATCGCCAACTGATCCGAAGGCTTATGTATACGACAACTTGCCTCAATACGACTATGTGGATATAACGTATGACACGTATCGGTGGACGAAAAATGCCCGAGGCAAGTCTGAAAAGTCGGTCAATGGAACCAAAATATGTCGATTCGCGCAGTCCAAAGACGGTACCAAACCCATTCTGCCGTCCATTCTAGAAGAGTTGCTGGCTGCCAGAAAAGCTACGCGCAAGCAGGCCGAGTCCCAAGATGATCCGTTCATGGCCAATATTCTCGATAAGCGACAACTCGGTTATAAAGTGACTGCCAATTCGTTGTACGGCCAATGCGGTGCAAAGACCAGCACCATGTACGAAGTGGATGTTGCGGCGGCCACAACTGCGACGGGCAGGAAACTATTGACGTATGCTCGGCGTATTGTGGAAGAAGTATATGGAAATACGGAAGTCGAAGTTAAAGTTAAAAGCGATAGCGGCTCCGTCGAAAATGTCAAGGTGATGAGTCACGCAGAATACGTTTACGGTGATACAGACAGCGTGTTCTTTACATTCAATTTGCAAACCATGGAGGGTAAGCCCATCGTCGGGAAACGCGCATTAGAAATGTCGATTGAACTTGGGCAGCAGGTGGGCGAGCTGGCATCTCGGTACTTGAAAGCGCCGCATGCGTGGGCGTACGAGAAAACAATGATGCCCTTCTTCTTGCTGCGCAAAAAGGGGTACATTGGCATGCTGTATGAAAAAAACCCAAACAAGGGAAAGCGTAAAAGTATGGGGATCGTTTTGAAACGGCGCGATAATGCGCCGATTGTAAAGGACATTTACGGGGGAGCGATTGACATTCTCATGAACGATCAAAATGTAGACGTGGCAATCGATTTCGTCAAAGGGGCGATGCGCGAGCTGGTTGAAGAGCGATGTTCGCTTGATAAACTGGTAATAACCAAATCGCTTCGGTCCACTTATAAAAATCCGCAACAAATCGCACACAAGGTGCTTGCCGATCGAATGGGTATGCGTGACCCTGGAAACAAGCCTGGTGCGGGAGACCGTATTCCGTTTGTGTATATCCCCAACGAAAAAAAGACCGCGCTTCAAGGGGACAAAATCGAAACGCCGGAGTATATTACGCGTAACAATATCAAACCGGACTATGCGTTCTACATTACCAACCAAATCATGAAACCGGTTCAACAAGTGCTTGCACTCGGTCTTGAAAAAATAAGTGCATTTCGTAGACGCCGAGAAAACTATTTGGATACCGTGGAGACAATAAACAGCCATTACAGCGGTGATGCAGTGAAGCGCGACAAGAAAATAACGGATTTGCGTAACAAGGAAATCAAGGAAATTGTGTTCGAGGAGTTTCTTCGTATTTGCGAAAATATGAAGAAACGAAACCAGAATATCACAAAATTCTTTACACCTGTGAAAAAATAAAAATCTCTGAAGTCTATGAGAATCTCTCAGATCATAAATCATATAACTCAAATAAATGTAATAAACAACTCTATATATTGTGTTTTATATCGACAATACAATCACAATATACAAAAGACAGAATAATAAGATGGGTTCAGAACTTCCGTATGTAAGTGTATGCACACCTACATTCAACCGCAGGCCTTTTTTTCAGTCGGCAATACAATGTTTTAACCATCAAACGTACCCCAAACACCGAATGGAATGGATTATTATTGATGATGGTACCGATAAAATAGAAGACCTGGTAGCAAGCCACCCCAATGTAAAATACTTCAAAAGTTCCGAGAAAATGACACTTGGCAAGAAAAGGAACTTGATGCACGCAAACTCGTGCGGAGATATTATTGTTTACATGGATGATGATGATTATTACCCACCCGAGCGAGTTTCGCACGCAGTGGAGTCACTTATGGCAAACCCCAGTGTTCTTTGCGCGGGGTCAAGTGAAATCTATATCTTTTTCAAACACCTGGGCTCGCTCATGCAATTTGGCCCATATGGTCCAAATCACGCCACTGCAGGAACGTTTGCGTTTCGACGAGAGTTATTGACACATACCAGGTACAATGATGACGCGTGTTTAGCAGAAGAACGGTTCTTTTTAAAGGATTACACAATACCGATGCTACAATTGGATCCAACCAAGGTCATTCTTGTATTCTCTCATAATCATAACACATTCGACAAAAGAAAATTGCTTGTAAACGCCAATCCAGCATTTGTAAAACCAACAAACAAAACATTGGACAGTTTCATCCGGGGCAAAACCTCAATGTTTTTTAAAGACTTTTTTATAAATAAAATGGATGCATTACTCGAAGCGTATGCGCCAGGTAAACCTGAAATGAAGCCTGACGTTATTAAACAGACCAAAGAACTTGAACAGACCCTGAATCGAATGCAGCAACAGCAACAGCAACCGCAAAATGGTTCTGCAGAAGCACCGGCAATCCTGATGCATCAAGAAGGTAAAGAACCGGTCGCGCTCACAAGTGATCAAGTGCTGAGTATCATTCAGACACAACAGACTGAAATCAAGACGTTGACGGCTCGTATCTCTCTTCTCGAAGCTGAAAAGACAAAATCCGAATCGATGTTATATAATATGGTTTCGGTATATGCCGAGTGTACGGAGCCTGGAAACGATTCAAATTCAAAAGCAATTATAGAACAATGTTTAAAGGACGTTACTGAACGAGATGACAAATTAAAAAAAACCAAGGCGCTCTATATCAAAAGTATTGGCGAAACATCGGATTTAAAACGTCAACTTAATGATCTTCGTTGTCAAATACAGGAACTTCAAGGGGCCGCGTTATTGCAATCATCAAGTGACAATACCAGTAATACCGCTGGTAAACTTGAAGACCCAATTCGATTGGTAATCGACGAATAGACATCATTCCATTCATTCATTATAGCTTTTTCCATACGTAAATATACTCCTTGTATTGGTTTTCTGGATTAACCGGGTTTCCCTTTGCAAATCTGGGCTGAATAAATAGACGATGTTTAGCCTTCAATCTTGAAGGCAAAATTTTAGCCTGTTGAATATCGCGGTATGCGTCCTCAGGAATGTTAATCGCATAGGTACCCCCTATTTTTAAATGCTTAAATGTATTTTGAATTGTCGGGAATAAAAATCGATCATTAAAATCGGCTCGAGAAGTATATTTTGGCATGTGCGGGTACTCTTCTGCTGGCACAAACTTTTTAAAATAAGGCGGAGATGTAAATACCATATCGTAGCTGTATTTGGAATAGTCTACGGTTGCAGCATCTTTAAATATCATTGTAATATTCGTCGTATAGGTAGGGGTTGATAAATCTCTCAATTCGCGTACCATTTTGTTATAAACTGGGCGCAACGACGTATTCGTATCAATCCCTATATACGGGATGCCCAGCGACATTGCAGCCAAACACCGCCCGCCCCATCCCGCCGAAAAGTCTAAAGCCGCAATTTTAGGCGCGTATGTAGAATAAAGCCACTTGGCAATTGCGGGTTTGAACCCCTGGGTCGATCCATAATAAAGTCGGAAAACACCATACCTGGCTTGTTCCTGGGTTTTTCCTTGTGCTAAGTTAAATTTGTACATACGATACTCTGACTCGTTTTGTTGCCATCGGGTTTTGATCCAGTCATAGTATGAAATTCCGCGTTTGGTTTTCGTATGAAGCCGGTATTTAAAAAAGTAATAATCCATTACCGAATTCCCAATTTTTTTCGTTTGTTGAACTTGCAATGTTGTTTTACTAAAGTCAAGATCTTGTAACGCTTTGAAATCCGACCGCGCCTTTTCAAACGAAATATTTTTAATTGCAGATGATATTTGCTCCACATTATGTTTATTATGGCGCATCGTCCTGTTTTTTTTTACGCCGCGATGTTTTGGGTTTTGTCTCTTTTTAGTCGAATCCGAATCATGATGCATCATCGTACATTTACATACATTACCCGAATAAAATAAAAAATTATCATGATCATCATCATCATATCGTCTTCATTCTCAAATAATATTCTTCATCGTTTCGTTTTTCTTGCTGGTCTTCAATGAACATCTGGTAATGTCCGGATGTTGCAGATCCAACATTCCATTCGGGTAAACCAGTTATCATTTGAGACGATGGTCCATCAATACCGTTACTCCTTGGACCAGATCCAGATCCAACCGCTTGATAACTTGAATTTTTAGCAGCTAAATAGTTTTTAGCGTTTACCAGTTTTAATTGTGAAAGCACATATTCGCGTTGAGTCTGGCGCTGCTGTTCGACTTCATCTGCACTGGGTTTCGTTTTATATTTTATAAACAAAATGGTTCCAATGACTGCAATAAAAATGAAAAACGTACATGCATTAAAAATCGTATTATAGTACTGTTCCTTTACCTGTCTGCAATTTTGAAGCGACAATTTAAGAAAACTTTTGACTCCGGGTTCAATAAGCGACGCCGAACTAGCACTGCTATCTGAGTAATAACTCATATGTATATGATTTTTTGTTATTACTTGTAAAATACGTATAAACTTATAAAATAATTATAAAGTAAAAACAAAATAAAAACGCGACTTCGGTTTATTTATTGTATTGTCGTAAATATGTAAAAAATAAAATAAATTTACATTACTAAATTAGAAGTAGAAATAACAAAATAACAAAATAACAAAATAACAAAATAACAAAATAACAAATGGCGGCTTCAACCATCGAGGTGACGCCTAACTTTGCAATCGGATACTATCTCATGGTTCTTTTAGGGTATCTCGTATATAAGACGATGAATATTCCCGCTTCAGGTGGAAGCAATCAAGAAATCGTCCCACCCCTTATTGCCGCAGCATTTGTCATGGCTATTGTTGGTGGCGAATACGCGATAAGCGTCGGTATGACAAAAACCGCATGCGGGTTTGAACAGTGGGATATCGCAGCAATGTACACATTTTTACCCTGGGTGCTCATTGTTGGCGCGGTGCACATGATACTTATGGTTCGCCCGGGATGGCTGGTTCCATTTTCAAATACGTTCGGGTATTTTCTAGCGTCTACCATATTTGGCCTCACCGAAGTATTTCGTAAACTGCTTAAACCCGGAGTAAATTTATCAGATGCCGACAAATCGAATCCCGTGAAGGCCTCTCATGCGCGAGAGGTTGAACGGGCGCTACAAGAAATATACGAAGACGAGTCGCGTCTCATTAACCAGTTTACTCCGGACAACATTACAAGTAATATCAAAAAATTTTCATCGGCGGATCTTATGTATACATCATCCGAATTTAATGAACTTCCTGAATATAAAGGAACCCCGGATGCAGTAGTTGCAGCACTTTATGCCAGTCACATTGAGACCATAAAAAAAGCGGTGTGGTTCAAGTTGTTCGTTTCGGAATTTTTATGGCTCCTTCTTTCCGGAATTCTTGCCATTTCAGTTACGTATAACTACATTATGAATTATGGATGCAAGATGACACCGGAACAAATCGCATTAAAGGATGCGAAACTATCTGCCATTTCTTCCGCGAAGGCGAACCAGGCCCCGGTTTCGAATACGACTGTAATCACCGACTAAGTATATTATGTCATAAATACATTTTCATAACTATAATAAAAACATATTGCTATTGTGTTGTATCCATAGTAGATTGATTACATGTCAGCTATATATTTAGAGACAGATCCAATTGAACCTGATACTGAGACCGATTCCGAATCTGATGAATCGAGTTCATCCACTGAAAACAACAATATCGGACTGGACCAAGAAGATATAGACACGATTCTTGAAGACGCGTGCACGTTAGCCGATGACTATATTCGAGAGAATATAGGAAAGATGAGCAATCCAGACTTTCACGATGGTCTAGAATCCTATATTTTCGACCAGATTCGTATCGTTTTATTTGCGGCACTTGGAGAATCTATATCGATTGACTCTAACGAAATGAGAGATTGTATGACAAAAATAACACGCGACGCAATTGAATCTGTGTGCAGTGACATGCACTTGGTTGATAACGTTCAGTTCCCTCCATGGCGATCCGAGCCGCATCATACAGGCGTTTTATATGCATCCGCCGATGAGCTTGATCGTTTCCGAAGTCGTATAACAGAGTTACAAGGCATGCAGGACCAGACCCAGCAACGAACTCCCGCGTGGTATGAACGGCGTCATAATATGATCACCGCTAGCGCGGCCTGGAAAGCATTTGGAACGGATGCGGTTATCAATCAACTCATTTACGAGAAATGCAAGCCTTTTTTGGAATGCGGTGACGCGCCGGCGGCGCAAGCAGTAAATGTAAATGTGGACTCACCTCTACATTGGGGTCAAAAGTATGAACAATTGAGTTCTGCCATTTACCAGCTAAAAAATAATACGATTCTCGGTGAATTTGGTTGTATTCAACACTCCAATCCGGGGTTGTCGTTTTTAGGCGGATCGCCGGATGGAATAAACGTTGACGAGAGTTCGTCATTGTACGGGCGAATGGTGGAAATAAAAAATATCGTAAATCGAGACATTACAGGTATTCCAAAAGAAGAGTATTGGATTCAAATGCAAATTCAAATGGAGGTATGCAACCTCGATTCGTGTGACTTTGTTGAAACGAGGTTCAAGGAATACGATAACGTAGAAGACTATGAACAAGATGTCGAAATGGACTACCAGTATCGCAACGACGACCGTCGAACCGGGACAGAATTTGACATAGATGACGATGACCTCATTCGAGGCATTATTATCTATTTTATTGAAAAGGATACGCGTAAACCGCACTATGAGTATATGCCCATACATTACAGTGATATTGATACACAGGATGCGTGGGTAGTTAATACGATTTTCGAAAAGGAACAGTCTGGGGGCTATAGCTGGATACGTAATATTTACTGGAAACTTGATCAGTACAGTTGCGTTCTCGTGAAACGCAACCGCTTGTGGTTTACCACATATGCTGCAGTACAACTAGAACGTACATGGCGTATTATTGAGACTGAACGCGTGACTGGATACGCGCACCGAGCTCCAAGAAAACGCGCGGTGGCCGCAACCAACCGTACCGGTGATTCCGCCGATGGATATACTCAAACCCGTTTATGCAGAATAAGTTTATAAATTTATAGAAAAACAATAAGGAACTAAACAAATAAATAACCAAATAACTAAATAAATATATTAATGAAAAATGTTTTCCATATATGCAAAAGTAACAACCCCGGAATCAAGTCCGATATTAGGCCCAGTACAAAGCCCAACTCCTCAAACATTTGAACCGCTTGATTCCACCTCTAAGCAACAAGAGCAACAGCAACGTCAACAGCAACAGGAACAGCAACAGCAACAGCAACAGCAACAGCAACAGCAACTTCTTGATAAAATGGGTGGGATTGGATTATTATGCGCATGTTGCAGTCGTGCTCGTGGCAGCACAACGATAACTGGTTATGTTGCACCATTATCTGATAATATAGCCAATGCCACTAGTATTCAAACTCAAACTAATGCACCCATAACCGACGTATTGGAAAAATGCAAACATGAAACACATTTTACGCATTATAACTACCGTGTAATCACGCCACGTCAAATGCCGCCATTTTAAATTAAAACAAACAAACGTGTAAAAAATAAACTAAATTTATGGAAAACAACAAAACATTAAGGATAACCAAATAACCAATTAAATAATAATAAATGTGTAATTATATAAACAGCTTTTGAAACTAATCACCTATCTAAATCTATCTATCCAATGGACTTTTCATCCGACGCCCCTCATCAAAAAAATTTTATCAAAAAAAAAGTTCTGCCTGCCGTAAAGCGTGTGCTCCCTGTGGCGCAACGCGTGTTACCGGTTGCGGCAACATTTGTCCCAGCCCTTGCTCCTGTTGCCAGGGTAGTTGGCGCATTAGGTAGCCGTTGAAAAACGAAGTGAAAAATGATAACACTATACGATATTTATCATTTATCTTTTTTAGGTTTACATACCTAGATTCGTCTAGTAAATTTAAACTTTTTAAATTTTTTGAGAGAATAATTGGAAGGCTGTTTCCCTCTTGATCCCGACTTGAATTTATGCTGGGCTGCGTATAAGCCAAATGGAACAATCGCCTGAGTAATAACTTCACCGATTCCAGGAAAAAACCCTCCATTCTGGCTGTGGCTGTGGCGACGTTTGCTGCTACGCATCTTGCGCATACTGCGTTTTCGTTTTCTTCCACCCTTCAAGGAGTTTAGTACATTCATATGAGATAGCGACATTATTACGAGTTATATCTTATACCTATATTAAATATTAAATATTATTGGAAAAAAAAGTTTTACTTACCTTTTTTTATTTTTTTTTTACTTATATTCTTATTTTTTCCTTGTTTTTGGGTTCTCGTTTTTTCGTTATTCTTGACGTATGTTTTGGACGTTTTGGACGACTGTATCAATCAGACTCGAAACTAGATTCGGCAATGTGTAGTAAAACGTGTAGAACATCGTGTATGAAACGACTCCAGAAATCACGTTATGCATCAGTGCACGAATTGAACTCGTTTGACTCGTCGTCGATTGAGTCATTGATTGACTCGTCGATTGGGTCGCCGATTGACTCGTCGCTGGAAATACTTCATCATATGATGGAGGTGGGTTGGTTTCGTCGCGTTTTTCTGAACCGTTGTCGTTGTCGTTGTCATTTCTATTGTCGTTCCCATTGCGAACATCGTCGCCTTCTCTTCCCTCTCTTCCATCATTCGTCGAGCCATCATCGTCTTCGTCTTCGTCTTCGTCTTCGTCTTCGGTTTCGTCATCGTCGTCGTCATAGTTGTTATACTCATAGTCGGCCCATGACGCATGGTACGTTTGGTCATCCGTACCTTGCCATCCGGCGATACTGTGCGCAACTCCAAATGCGACTTCCCTGCAAAGTGAAAGAATCATGTCACCTCTTCCACGCGGATCGCTGAATGCTCCAATCAGTGCAATTCGTCGCTGGATATCAATATCGCGTTCTTCGCCTTGAATGAGATCGGCTGCAACATTTGCAGTGAGTTGTTCCAAGTTGGGTTTTCGCGCGGGTTCAATTTCAGCACGACACATTGGGCACGTGTTCTTGGTTTGAAGGGATTTCAGTAAGCATGATGTGCAAAATCCGTGCCCGCATTCTGTAAATGAAACATTTTTGGTCTTGGATGTCACTTCCATACAAATCGCACAGGTATGTTCCTGTTCCTGTTCCTGTTCTTTTTGTTCAATCGTCGATTCTGTCTGGGTCTGGATCGTCATCGTTGTTATCGCATGGGCCAATGTCTCCCTTCGTTGTCTTTTTACAGCTCTGGGTGAAAACAGCACGTCACGGGCTGCAGAATCATTAGTAGTATTCATAGTTGTATTTCTTTGCATTGTTGTCTGTTTTCGTCGTAGTGAATAGAGTCGCTAACATAACATATAATCTAGATTATAAATATAATTCAATTTTTTTATAACTAGTGGTCATTGTATTTGTATTTATACTATTGTTTTTTATATTTTCTTGTTATCTTATTTCTTCTCTTTCCGCCACTTCGGGTTTCTCTTATATTACGATAGATATTTGCCGGGCCGGCAATGTCCATTAACCCGATCCATCTAGCTGGCACAGGATTACGATTCGTGCATTTTGCATCAAGTATTATGGATTCGGTTATTGGAGGACCGTTTTCGGGGTCTATTCTATAAACTACAAAGCCTCTTCCCGGAAGTGTTAGAAATTCATCCTCAGTTGGTATATCTGATACACTTGATAATGATGGTAGATATAACTCACTATATACTATCTCTCTCTCTTCTTGACCTTCCACTTCATACGTGTGTTTAGTCGCGCGCGGTTCATATATTAAAAATTTAGGAGATCCTTTAGAAAAAGAAGTACAACTTGTTTGTAATTTTGTTGTGAAACTAGAAAACCCTAACGTATAATATATATTCAAAGTGTGGTCGTCTAAGTTCGGGGGTTTCCACAACTCATCACTTAGGGGGTCAGGTACATCAATCCCTCTATATAAACGAACAGTGGGTTGGATAGCTGAATTATCTTTGTGTAATGTTGATTTATACAGTTTTGGAACTGGTTTCATTAACTTGTGTAATCCTTTTAAGAATAAGAATAACCATACATTAAATATCTTCTTGTAAGCATCATATTCTGCATGATTAATATTTATGTATGTTTTACCCTCATTTAATTGCAATAAATATCGATTTACTGCTTTGTAAAATTGTAACAGTGTGGTTGGGTCTTCTTTTGTGTATAAATTTGTTGCGAAAATTTCAAGATGAGACAACCCTAAGTCTAAGTTTGTAGCTGATGTAAGCCTTTCTCCAGTGCTGTTAGGTTCCGCCAAAGGAGACACCCGAAGGGGTCCTGCAGATGGTATGTTTGATAAGATAGCATTCACAGCTGGAACTAATTTTTCATTTTGAAATTCCATCCATTTATCTAGTTTAAATTTGTATTCATCACCAGTAGTCGCAAGCTGTTGTTGGTATTTTTCACCATAAATAAAACGATTTATGTCTTCATCCACATCTATAAATAGCTTACTTTGTACGTCGTGCTTATCAAATTCAATAATGATTTCTTCATCAATTGGATTTTCTCCTAAATCCTTTCCTCCTTCTTTTAATACAAAAGGTAGTGGTATTGGCGTTGACCCTGGTGCTGGTGACCCTAGTGTTCGTGCTGCTGCTGGTGGTATTGATCCTGGTGTTCGTGCTGGTGGTGGTGGTGGTGGTGGTGGTGGTGGTGCTGGTTCTGATCCTCCGTGAACACGCTTGCGCCTACTTCTGTTGCTAAATGTTTTTTTACGCCTATTGTTAAATGTTTTTTTACGCCTACTGTTGAATGTTTTTTTACGCCTATTGTTGAATGTTTTTTTACGCCTACTGCTAAATGTTTTTTTACGCATTTGTGTAATAATTTAATTTTATTTTATTAGTAGTATTATTATATATTATAACATATTATAACATAATAAAATAAAATTATCAATTATCAAAATATGGGCTGTCGCTAATTGTCATGCCACAGTATTTTTTAGGGCTTTTTTTGTAGTCTACGGGACTATAAATATGTATGGCTTCGGCTTCTTTAATAAGAAATCTAAAATTATCCCAAAATTCGTCCTTGTGACCAACGCTTTCCGTGGCAATATGACTCAGTTCATGAAGAGCTACAAATGTCAACGTATTTTCATCAATCAATTTGGTACCTTTTTTTGTAGTGTTCAAGCAAAATGCAAGTTTTTCGCCCTTGTTTTCACTGTATGCAGTATATTCGCTGGTGGGAAGCGTTTCAGATACTTTTTCCGGTTTAAACCTTGAAACGAGTCGTTTTACATTATCCCTATCCGGATACTTTTCACCCAGAACCTTGACAATTTTTTTCATCTTAGCGGTAACCTTTGCAAGCATATCGGCGGATTCTTCAAGACGCGCGCGTTCTCTAACGCAGTACTTATTTCCATCCACAGTTGATATGATGCATTTCAAGTTGAACATGTCGGAGTCTTGGTACATTTTCAAGCACACAACCACAATGAAAAAAATAATAACATATCCTAAAAAATCAATCTTCATTTTCTTTATATTCCTAATTCCTATATATTAATTATTATTATTATTATTATTATTATATTATATATCATATGACCGTATCATTATCACATGATCGTATCATCTGGTCATCATCATCTCATCCATGAAGGTTGTTTATCACCCATCGCCCGAACATTTATACTTCCAAGATAAGTATCGTTATTGTGAAAATAAAGAAGTCTATTATATCGGCTTACGTGTGTAACATTTGTAATACCTTGCACGAGAACGCGTCTTGTATTCACTTGATCGCAGGTGTGAGATAGCATTTCTCTAAGTGAAGTCTGTGTAATTTCTCCATTTTCACCGACGATTTCTCCAAGGTCCACAGTAGGAAGAGCGTTATTATCAACCGGTTCTGCCGGATCAACGGATTGACTTGTTGTCATCCAGTTGGGATATTTTGTTCCGTGGGGACTTCTTCTAGGGTTGGGACTGTGACGAACCATCCATACCGGTACTCTACCTGTTGGTGCAACAGTTACATAGCCGACGCATACTCCATCGTGATAAAAACTAAGCATTTGGCGCCATCTACTTACGTGGGTAACACGTGGAATGCCGCGCTCAGCAATCATGGTTGTACTTTCTTGATTAGATGTTTTACTTAATGTCTCCCTCAGTTTATTGTTTTTAATTTGCCCATTTTTACCCGCGATATCATTAAAATGTACCGTAGGATGAGGGTGACCGTCACCAAAATCCTCTATATCGCCGTCTTCACGGTCAACACTTGAACTTGTTACCCGCCAATCACATTGGGGTGACCGACGACTGGCAGAGGCGCCGGCGCCACCACGTCGTTTGGTTCCGCGACGACGCGTTCTGCGGCGCACTACTCTACTACGATTTGCTTTTGTCATTTTATTTATATTTAGTATAAACATTAAAAATAAATATTATTATGATTTAAATTTGTATTCAAGTTATTTGCATTTGTATTTGTAATTTTATTGCGGGCCGCAACCGATTTCGAGCGGGGTTCGCATAAGGTCTGGGGCAAACGTGCTGTTGTTCCAGGGACCGATATTGAGTTGAGGATTGGGCGGCTCTGAACGAAGCTGCAAGTTGGGGTTTTTCATGGTGTTTCCGATTGTATCAATTCCCGCTAAAAATCCCGCGCTCAACAAACTTTGGTTCATCAAGTCGCCGGTTCCGGAGGGGTTGAGTTGAGACCACTGGCTGTTTGGATCCTTTGGAAGAAGGCTGGTATTGGGAAGCAGATCGGTGGGCGCAGCGCTAGGTTGACCCATGGACATACCGCTTGAAACGGACGGGGATTGAATGCTGCCGCTTACATCTTCATATTCATTTCCTTGCAGGCCGCTGGATGGTTGAAATCCAGTACCGGAAGTTGCGACGGATGTTGATGAGGGAGACATCAACTGTCCGTGTCTGCTACCGGCAGCAAACCGTTCGGGTAAAATGCTTTTATCGCTAGAGTATTGAAATAGGGCCCATAGTAAAACGGCTGCTCCTAAAATAACAATCAAATGAGATTGCCTAAAATTGCGTTGAACGTCTCTAACAAAAGAATTCATTTGGGTGGTTAAGTGTATACGTGAGGTAGGTATTTATTATTCTTATATAAAATAATTATGATAAAATATTTAATTTCGATTTCGATTTAAAATATTATTTTTCACAATTGTTTATTGTTTATTGTTTATTGTTTATTGTTTTCATTTTCATTTGTCTAAAGATTCTTACTTACTAGTTAAAACCTCCTCAATTGAAATCGAAATATTTTCATTTCCTATAATTTTAATGGGCGGTTTTCCAGCGGTTTCCGATGTTTCCGACGAACATGAATTCGAATCTGAATCCGAATCCAAACTGTCCTCACGTTTGACTTCATCATTATCATTATCATTATCATTATCATTATCATTATCGACCTGATCATTTTCATTGTTATCGTCATCATCATTATCATCGTCGTCGTCGTCGTCGTTATAGTCCTCGTCGTAAATATCCAGGTTGTATTTATTTTTAATATTCTTGGCATCTAAAAATGCCTGGATCGACATACGCTTTGCATCCTTGGCTCGTTTTAGAGCCGCCTTATATAGTGAATAATATATCTTTAATGGGTCGTGTATGCTTATAGGGGGTTCTTGCTCAATAATGATATCAGCTTCCAATAGTGGTTTCAGTTCACCGGATCCTGGATTTGCTGCCGTTGTTGCTGTTGCTGTTGCTGTTGTTGCGATTGACGTTGCGATTGACGTTGCTGTTGCTGTTCCTGTTGCTGTTCCTGTTGCTGTTGCAGACGCATAACTGTATATAGATGCATCTTTTTTAATCACGCAACTTTGAAACAGTGGCTGGTTGGACACCGCTGCAATTTGTTTACATGACAAATCCAACTGAAAACTACTCGAAGTGAAACGAATCCCTAAAACTTCAATAATTGAAATGATTTGGTGCTCGGGGGTTACATAACTCAAGTGAACCGGTTTTTCAGATTCGTCAAATACGGTACAGGCGTTCGCGCGAGTTACGCTTGTCGGCACATTAACCCGCAGTGAAAGTTGGTTACCACCCTTTAATGGTTTCAACGGGGATGCAAAGAGCCCCCTAACGTCGTCTTCACTCAGCGGGTCTCTGAACCATAGTTTACCGTTTGAATGCAGTAATTTGATAACCGCATCTTCCAACGTCTGCATCCATTCAACAAACGCCTTAAATTCTTTAGGAGAATGGGACGTCTCCGAATTTGAATCCAGCACAAGGTCGTAGTATGTCTTTTTAGTCGTAGTTGTAACGATTCCTTGCTTGGTTTCGCATCGAGGAGTTTGAAAGTAGAGCGGGGAATCGTCAAGCATGATACGCGTGAAATGGGAGTTCCCGTTTTGCAGCACTGTAGGTGTAGTGAGACGTAACAAATCGGCCGAAAACGGCATTCCGATAATGTGTATATTTTGATTTTGTCTTTCCATTTTTCTAGGATTTATTTAGTTTCGATGATGTGAGTAAAACAAATAAAAAACATTTAATTTCTTTTATTCGTTTATTGTTATAGAATTAAAATGATAACACATATTTATTTTGATTGGTCAAAAACGCTAGCGTTTCCTAAAACTCGCGATATTTTTATTGGTACATCTACGCTAGCTATACTTTACCCCGACACGCTGACCACGTTAAAGTATTTGAACAACAAGGGCTACACGCTGGGACTTATTTCCAATACCCATAAAAACCCGGAACAGTTTATCGAGGCTCTTTCAAAGTCGGGTCTCATGCCGCTTTTCAAAGGAACCATAGCGCTTTCTAGTGACCCGAATTTATGCCCTAAGGCGTGTAAAAAAATATTCAACTATTGTTTATCCCAAGACAACGTTTCCCCCGAGAACGCGGTTATGGTAGGTGACAACTATCAGGCGGATGTATTGGGCGCACTACGTGTGGGAATGAACGCAATTCACGTGAATCGCGATCCCGAGAAGAAGAGAAAAGCAAACACGGGTACGGGTACAACAAACGTGCTTACGGTTAAAAACATTGGTGATATTATTACCTATTTTTAATTAATTAAAAAGTATATAAAATGTCTCTATGAATGGATATTATAATTACATTTACATTTAATGTCGAACAAGTTGGGCCTGTTGATAACTACATGTCAACATTATTTTACCAATGTACCAAATGTAATAAAAGATATTGAAGAGTCTAACTTTCCAAAAGAAAACGTATTAATCGTTTCGGGCCAAGAGAGCAATAACTCAACCTATTACAAAAATAATATTAAAATAGTAAATGTAGAGTACACTGGGTTACATTTAACCGGCGTTATATACCTATCCGAAAATATGGGTTCATCATTCAAACATATAAGTTACTGGGTAATATTGCCGGATACTATAAAACTTGATAAACTATTTTATGTTAATATTTTGAAATATTACATTACGTGCTTGGAAAATAAACTATACAGTTTACCATTTATATGTCCGAAAATAAGGCCGACTATGGATATGGGCATTATACATACTAGCCATATTTATAATATGTCGGGCTATCTACAAAAAATTAAAAGGGTACGCCCATATAGTGTAGGCGACCTCTTGAAATTAAAAAATCAACTTATATACGATGAAAATACTATACTTGGGTTACCCGCTGCAGTTCCACATCATTCAACTAAATTCAATATAAAACCAGTTCACCCAAGGACATTTATAACGAATAACCAGGCTGAACTAATTGAAAAACAGATAGTGGTTAATGCCAAAAATGTAAACGAAGTTTATTTTGTAAATCTTGACATGTATAAATATCAACGCAACTTCAACGGACCGAGTGCAAATTTAGTTATGGAATTATGATTCTTAAAAAATTGATCTACCTTTTCAAATACACTCAATATGTAATGCAGTGCTTCCCTTTCAATCAATATCAATATCGATATCAATCAATATCGATATCAACAATGTTTCCAGCTCAAGTTCAAGATAATTCTTCCATGTCGGATGTGACTAAGAAGAATGTCTGGCGTCATCCGGCGTGTAGTACAGGAGGTGAGTATGTATCAAAAAACGGGTTCCGGGTTCTTTCATCCAGTGCACACGCAGCCAATCTTATCGAAGACTTTACTCAGCTCGTTGGTACCAATCCCAATACAAAGCCGCTGCCATACATTTCATACCACGCGGCAGTTGCAGCAATTCAACATACATTGTCGTGCGCATTCTTTGAATCGGGGTATCATCTCAACGCAGCAAATTTGATTTATTACCGTGAAGCCCGAGAATATATTGCGAGAAGTTTGTCACCGGATGCGATGGTCATCGCAATGGCCAAGTTTCAAATGCAATCCACTGAACTCAGTGCTCTACGCACCTACCAGCGTGTCAGGGTACTCGGAGGGTCAATGGTTACGCTACTTGCCATGAAACTGACATGCGGGGATGGAACTGTTAACCCGATCAATGGACTAATTAACTGCAACTGTAAGGTGCTCCATACAATTATGCGACGGTCGATGGGTTCCGAAAAACGCGCGATACATGTCGCGCGACCCTACATACCTCATGCTAGGAACCATTCACATTACGTTTCGCAAGATGTCGTTGCTGATGCGACGCGTGAAATGAAACTCCGATACGACGACCAGGCGCCAATCATGACGAAACATTCTGAATTGTTTAATGGGCCGTTGGAGTTTCACACGGCAGAATTTTACGCGAACAAATGCATTCGCCTCATCGAATGCGATGATGCCGCGCGAAAATGGCTCGACCTCGAAGAAAAAATTCAGAGAGTTCGTCGCGGCGAGATTACCGTTCACGATGTTTTGTTCGACCTGAACGACAGCTATTGGGTGTTCGCGATCCACCACACGTTTTACCATGCCGTGAAAAACACTCTTGAAGCAAATACCAAATGGTTGAAGGTTCACGACTCGTCCCAGATCGTTGCAAGGTCAAGGTCCCACAAGAAAGAATGTTCGGCGGTCTGGCGCAGCCCCTACTCTAGTGCGAGTGGAATCGTCATCGACTCAAATTCAAAGTCTTATGTACAGACGACTCAAATGATCCACACGATGTACGCGTTCCTTCTTCGCACGCAAAAAATCTTGTCATACAAGTTCATCAGCGTGTTTGGCTTTAGTAGTATGTTCAGAAATACTGTGCTTATGCGTTTTCACCACCTTTCATCAAATAGTGGAGACGAAGCGTCTGCGCTCATGTTGGGGCAGTTCATCCCATGTCTCATGACTCCGGAAATTCATCTGGACATCAATGTATGCGCTCGCGGATTCCAGGACAGTAATTTCTACATCAAAATGAGTTCCCGAGCGTTTGGAAAATTGAAAAAGCGATTCAAGCACGTCATTCCCGCTCGCCACAACGGAGTGATCGATCGAAAGACATTCATGACGGCTCTATATAATGCGTAAATGCATAATAACGTGTAAATAAAAATAAAAAGGTAAGCAAGGTAAGTATTCCCCACCACCCCCTTTTTATTTTTATCAGGGGGCGTCAAGCGCCCCCTTAAACCCCACTGCGCAGTATCCGCGCCTCTGGGTGTCTGAGGGGGGCAAAGCCCCCCCCCCTCCTTAATATACGTTCAAGCTCTTCGTGTACGGATTTTGGCGAAACGCATTCAAAATGGATGGATCGATGCGTTCGGTTCCGATATTCATATCGTACGACTGCGGCATACTCATTTGACCGTACATATCCGCACTCGGAATCTGGGACGGAGCATTCGATGGAACCCATAGTCGATTATTATTGCGGTCGCTTTCAATCCTGGCAACTGAAACATTGGTTTCGGTACCAAGTAGCGCCATACTACCGTGATTGGTACGCGCCTCATACGATTTATTAACATTATGCTGCTGATTGTATGCCGCATTGTACAAGGGAACTCCGGCCCGGGTTGCGGCTCCACCCGATGTGCCTAGGTACTCAACGCTCGTGCTTTGGCGCTGGGTCGAGTTCAATACTTGTTCGGTTCGTCCGTTGCCGTACGACCCAACTGCCGTTCCTTGACGGTTAATATTCAAATGGTCCATTGAACCCAGTCCAAGAGTGGTTTCTTTCACGGTTGTAGGCAAACGGTCAGCAGGGTTAAAGATGGTTCCAGCAGGTACGACGGATTCGGCATTTCCATAGAGTCGCGGGTTTCCAGTTACATTTTCTTTCCTTGATGGGCGTAACGCGTCAAGCACAGGCGCAACAATTGCGCGCACAAGTCCGTACACGCCACCCATCTCTTGCTGACGTACCGAAGTGCGGTTATTGTGCGGCAGGGTATATGATTCGTGACCAAAATCGCCCTTTGTCGCGGGATTTTTTTGGCCTTGGTACGGGTTAATCATTGGCGTTCCATCGTATTCTTGACGCTTGGTTTCCTCATACGAAGTTGGAGCGTACGTGTTATTTCCACCAACGTTTGAGTTCACACCATAGTATTCGGCGCTAGTAGTCGTGCGGTTAACGTCTCGTTCAACTTCAGCTGCACGCAGGGTTGGCGCTTTTTCTTGGCCGGTAGTTGTCAACCATCTGTCCGGGGTGTTTACAAAATACGTATCGGGTAAATTCTTCTCGAATTTTCCTAAATGGGTGGAATTTGCATACTCTTTGATCGATGAATTCGCCGGACCTTGGTGGCCGTCTAAACTGAACGTTTGTTTGGGATTGGTCAGTACACGCAACTCGTCGACACCGCGGTCGGTCCATTTTTCTCTCGCTTCTAATGCGCTATTGTATCCCGCACCCGCCGAACCATTGAACCCTTTATCTAGACCTGGGGCAACGCGTTCCTCTTCCCACGGCTTAACATTTGATATTTTATTAGACGGCATCATGCGCGACTGTATAAAGTCGTTGTTGTTTTGCATTCCGTGCACATTGTTCATCTGATTTTGGGGGGCAAACAACGGCGCGCGCTCCTGTTTTCGAATTTGTTGAGACCCACTTCCCGTTTTATTATCGAAGAGGGTTTCGTATACATTGGCTCCAGTTGTAAATCCGCGCATCTTACTTCCAAAAAACGGCACCATGTTGTTATGATTAAAGTCGCTGCTGGCAACTTTACTTCCGGACAAGGAGATAAACTCGCCCGTCGATGCGTATTTATCTCCAAATTGATTTCCCTCTGTTTCTAATTTTTTGGCAAGGTCGTCATTGTAGTATCGATCCATTGCGTAATTTGGATTATTGTATGCGTTGATGTCGGTTCCTACCGAAAACGATTTTTGAACCGGATAATTGTCCGGCATAATATTTAAATTGGGAAGTCGATGTCGGTTGCCCATGTTTTCATACCCCTCGTCAAGGTTGTTGGATTTTGCGGCCACGACGGGAGGTCCGTTTTGTTTATTGTTCAACCAGGTACTGTATCCGTTGGAATTCGAAGAAGATGTTGTTGGATTATTCTCATTCTTATTCTTATTATTCGAGAGAATGAACGCCGATCCGATGGCTAAAATAGGAATTGCGAGTTCCATGTCTGCTATATCTTAATGCTATGCTATATATCTTTATAGAAATGAATTATTACTATTAATATTATTATTTATTAAATTAACTAACCTAAATAATGATAGAGTGATTCTAAAAATTTAAAAATCTCTTATTTTCATCATGTTTTCATCATGATTGTTTATACCCGCTTAAAATCTGACCATTTTTTGTTACAGAACATTTAAATGTTTGTTTCGCCGGCCGTTTGCAGACCACGTTGTTGCTTTTGAGTTCATTGAAGAAGAGAAGAGAATGGTTATCGGACGAAAGTATAAACGCTACAATTATTCCTGCTGCAAACATACCAAACAGCGTGCCGATTACGATACCTCCCCAGCTGGTACACCTGTGCCCTAGCGGCGACGACATAAACATGTCTACAAAATATAAAACCGAAATGAGCATAAGAAGTTCAACGTTGTATGAATCATTTTGTGCCATCGGAATAAGCATGTAGACAAATGTGAACGCGATAATTGCGCTGTTTAGGTAAGGATTATACCCTGCTGATTCGCCGTACGGAAAATCAAACATGCGACAAATTGGGTGAGTATTTGTAACGCCGTCATTGCTTGCTATACTGTTTGCAATAACTATCACGCTCACGGATAGCAGAAGAACGCACCCCAAGTATAGAAACCCCTTTATGCCATAATTCCCATCAAAAAATGCGATAAGTACAAAAAATAAAACAAGGAAAAAGGGAGAGATTCTAGCACATAACTTAAGATAATTTGAAAAAGTTGACCCTAATGCACTCATTTGTTTTAATTAATTAGTTAAGTATTCTTTGTATTATTGTGTTATTATTATTATTGTTATTATTATTATTATATTTGATTATTTGATAATTTGATAATAATTATTCTTATTCGTATTTTTATGATGAAACATATGAAAACCTATTAAACCTAAAAATATTTTTATTATTATTATTTAAATTAAATCATTTCGTTTGTATTCATTCGTACTCATTCGTACATACACATACATAATGGATGAACCGCCGAGCATTATTTTTATCGTGCCATATCGTGACCGAGTGGAACATAAATATTTTTTTTCGGAATATATGAACAATGTTGTTATGGTGGACTATGTTAAAAATAAGGACTATGCCATTTACTTTGTCGAGCAAAAAGATACGCGACCGTTTAATCGCGGAGCTATGAAAAACATTGGGTTTTTGGCCATAAAATACAAGTATCCGCTGCATTATCGCGATATTACGTTTGTATTTAATGATGTAGACACAGTCCCGTACAAGAAAAACGTATTGAACTACGGAACAACGCACGGAAAAATAAAACACTTTTACGGGTTCACTTTTGCACTTGGTGGATTATTTTCGATAACCGGCGCAGATTTTGAGAGAATTGGCGGGTTTCCGAATTTTTGGGGGTGGGGATGTGAAGATAATGTCATTTATGACCGAGCAATTCAAAACGGAGTATATGTAGACCGAAGCAACTTTTTTAAAATCGGCGACATGAACATTTTGCAGCTCTACGACGGATCTATGCGAAATATTTGTCGAAAAGAAGCGTACTTGACAAAATTTAACAGCGTAACGGAATCACTGTTTACCATTAAAAATTTAAAATTTGATTACAATAATAATGTTACAAATGCTGGTGACTGCGGCGTAGATGTCCATCATTTTGATATTCAAATCGACGCGTCAAGTGTCAAGATTGAATCGCAAAACATTACTACAGATACTAAAATCGATATTGCACCGATTATTAAGGAGACGTTTGGGTTGAATCTATCTACTATGAAAAAGTCACAGGTAAATGCACCGTCACAGTCACATGCACAGTTACATTCACAAATGCCATTAGCATCATCAACCCGAAATGCGCGAATATATATGATGAAAAATGCCTTTTCCAAATCAAGTTAAACAAAACATACAATTAATAAATTAAAATGATTACAAGAAACAAGAAACAAGAAACAAGAAACAAGAAACAAGAAACAAGAAACAAGAAACAAGAGTTATAATCAATCATTAATTATCATTAATTATAATGGTGGTGGTGTCTATTTTTGAATTCGCAATAGCCATGGCGGCATTTACGATATTCGTACTACTATCATGCATCCTTGTGATTACCCATCACAAAAACGACGTGTACATTAGACAAAGTAAAAAATATGCGTCGCGCTTGCACTAAAACCCGTCTTCGCCAAACGCGAACGTGGATGAGTCAATACGTTTATCTGCCAGCGCATACTCGCCGACCCGCTTTTCGAAAAAGTTTGTTTTACCTTCAATGCTTATCATTTCCATAAAGTCGAACGGGTTTGCGGAGTCATATATTTTATCATATCCAAGCTGAACAACAAGGCGATCTGCCACAAATTCGATATACTGGTTCATAAGTTTGGCGTTCATGCCAATAAGGCGACATGGAAGCGCCTCGCAAATAAACTCTTGCTCGATGGAAACGGCTTCTTTTACAATTTCATATATTTTTTGTTTAGAAAGTTTCTTGGTCTTTGCCATTTTTTTGTAGAGTAAAATCGCAAACTCGGTGTGTAGCGCTTCATCTCGCGAAATCAGTTCATTGCTGAACGTGAGTCCGGGCAGTAGCCCGCGCTTTTTCATCCAATAAATCGAGCAAAATGCGCCTGAGAAGAAGATCCCTTCCACACACGCAAATGCGACAAGTCGCGTCTGAAACGAACTGCGCTTGTCGTGTATCCACCGAATTGCCCAATCCGCTTTTTTTTTGATACACGGGAACGTTTCAACCGCATTGAAAAGCTTGTTTCGTTCCATTGTATCCGTAACATACATGTCAATTAAAACACTGTATACCTCACTGTGAATATTTTCCATGGCAATTTGGAACCCGTAAAATGCACGCGCTTCTGCAAGTTGGACGTCGCTCATGAAGCGAACTGCTAAATTTTCTAGAACAATTCCGTCGCTTGCTGCAAAAAACGCGAGAATCATGGATATAAAATGCCGCTCGTCATTGTTCAGTTCATTTGTCCAGTGCGCCAGGTCTTTAGACAAGTCGATTTCTTCTGCGCGCCAAAAACAGTCCACCTGTTTCTTGTACATTTTCCAAATCGAATCATCCTGGAGTGGGAAAAGAACATACCTATGATCGGACGACGTCGACGACTCGTCCTTAGAAGAAGTTAGCGGACACGTATTATCGTCAGCCGATTGCATAATAATGAATAAATAATGAAACGCGTAAATATATAAATGAAGTATTTCTAAATAAGTTCTAGTAATATTTTATTTCATTACAATCGATTTTTTGGGTTTTGGAATTTTGTAGTTTTAGGTTTGGAATTTTGGGGGGTTGGGATTGGTTGGGATCATTGCGTTTTTGTTTTTTCTGTCCTTTCTGTCCATTTATCTAGTTCAAATAGAATAGCCTTTTCATCCACTTGTAATTGTTTTATGATTTTAGAAGAATGTTTTTTGGTTTCTTTGTGCCCGGGTACATCAGGAGACTTGTCTTTGTCTATGGTATAAAGTGACTGTAATAAAAAATGAAAGTATTCCTGAAGGGCGCGAGCCTCGTCTTGTCTCGATTTTATATGTTCAATGTATCGGTCCAGGACTGGTCGCAGTCCTGGATTTTCTTTTACTTCATGCGATAATGTTTTTACTTTGTTTTCAATTTCATCGTACAATGAATGAATAAGAGCATGCCGTTTCATATGGGCTCTATCCGCTTTTGCAATGTGAGACATGTATTTTTATAATATTATTTATTATTTATTTAACCTTTGAACTTTAGTCTATTCTATTATATTTTTTTATATAAAATATAAAATATAAAATATAACAATTAAACAATTAGATAATTAAAAATAAAAAATACTTCTATTATAAATCGAATTAAATTTGAAAAGATGAATACCACAATCAGTAGATTAAGTCGTATGAGCATTGGAAATGGAACATTACGGTCAGAAATGAAGGAGATTTTACAAAACACGTATGTCATGTATGCCGTTCTAATTATTGCCATACTCAATATTATTGGATATTTAGCATTGAGAAACATGGATGCAATATTGTTTTTCATACTTACATTTTTGTTATCGATTTACTTCACGCGCAATATGATTATCGTGTTGTTTATTTCAATTATTGCGACCAATTTTTATGCCGGGACCAGCGGCATGATGTCATCAAGTTTGGGAAGAAAGGAAGGGTTGAAAAATAAGGAAGCTGAAAAGAAAGAGGAAATCGGGGAGGGAGATGAGAATAGTGAAAGTGTAGACGATACTGAACAGGTCGTCGAGGCTTCTACAAGTATGAAACAAAAACCAGAAGAAAAAACCAAGGATAAACCAGTTGTTAAAACCGGAATGCAAAATCTGAAACCTGCAAAATTTAAACCCAGTAAAAAAGCCAATCCAGACGACGAGGACGACTCCAATGTTCCCGCTTCCGCTTCCGTTTCCGCCAGTAAAAAAAATAAAAATAAACCTGCTGCCCAGGCAGTTAACGGCGATGATGAGGACGATGACGATGATGATGGATATGCCAAAATAAGTGGATCCAAAGGTAATCGCGTAGACTACGCGCAAACACTGGGCCAAGCATATGACAATTTGCAGAACATTATTGGAAAGGATGGCGTGAAGGGACTCACCACGCAAACCAAGGATTTAATGGAACAGCAAAAAGTACTCATGAATAACATGAAAGACATGGAACCGCTTATTAAAAGTGCCCAGGGATTTATGGACCAAATCATGGGCGGTGGTGGATTGGACGGTATATCAAAACTCTTTGATGGCAAATTGTTCGGAGCAATCGCTCCAACTATAGCAGCAAATGGGAAGGCCTTACAGGGTACAGCGGTTGATGAGAATGAATAAAGAATAAGTAAAAGATAATACTTATTCAAATGTGACAACCACTTCTACCATTTCTTTTTTTATACAACTACTCGCCAAGATAGATAACTCCTCTCTTCTTTTTCTTGTAGAGGCAGACGAGAGCGATAATAGATCATCATCTTTGCCGTCATCGGTATCATGGTCATTATCATCGACTCGGTTTGTCTGCGGTGATGATGATAAAGTTAACTCCAGTGCCATTTCTTCATCGTGTCTGCTGCTACTGCCAGGGCTAGTATGTTTACGTTTAGATATACTGTTTCGACTGTTCATGTCGTGTTCAATGTCACGATAGTTGGCTTCAATATAATGAATAACTTGGTTGTCAATCGCCCATTTAAAGAAATTAAGTTGCCCTACGGTTGTTTGTATGTACGAGTTGTTTAGATACGGAAAGGCAATTCGATCCCATCTGCAAAAAGGGTCGAACCGTTTTTTCGAATACGCTTTCAGGTTAAGTTTATAGTCAAGATACACCTTGAACCGTCTTTCCGGCTTGGATCCGTTTTCGGGAATAGTGTACACCGTATAATTCTTTTTAGCATAATTTGTCGAAAACCAATCAATGATTCGGAGAGAGATGGCGGATTCTCCATTGATTACATCCAACATGATTTTAAGCGGCTCGAAATCATTTCTTTTAAAAAAAGTCAAAAGCTTTGCAGTCAACAAATCATTCTGAGTGAGTGTTTTGGGATTGGGACAAATCGCGCACGTTGTCATAGTTCTAATTGTATTTTTATAATTCTATATGCCGAACTATAAAAAACATTTTAAATTGTTTTTTATAGTTTAAGAGCTTTGATAAACGAACCGAACCAAAATACAAAACAAAATAAATAATTATAATAGTTAGATAATAATAATTGAGGTATATAATATAAATAAATCAATAAATAAATCAATAAATGTCATTTACACGCTTTCACGATGACCCGGCTCGCATTGTTAAGAACCTTGAAATATCCACGTATGCCGGACGATATGCATTAGACTCGCCGGGAAATGGTGCAAACCCAGTTTACATGCAAGATCCACACATTCGCATGCAAAAATGGGGAGGGAATGCAATGACTGGCGCTACCGAGATCGAAAACAATTTATTCGGATTAACCCGAAATTTGAATCGCGATACGTTCGATAATTTGTATTGCGCTCCAGGTAAGGGTGTTCCGGCTCAAAGCACGACGATTCCTTCAAGAGATACCATGAACGCGTATACGGATCAAAGTCGCGTAACGCATCCGGCATGGTTATTAAGGGACCAGCAACAGCATCGTCCCGACTATCCGTTGTTTGATCCGCAAGAACATATTGCAATTCCGTTTCAGAATAATCTCAGCACCCGCATTTTAGAAAAAGATTATTTTGTACCAACGCTTCCCGCCGCAACCGCCATGACACATTCAACCGACGCAATGAGGCAGCATTCAAATACCGGAATGGGGATGGGGATGCGGATGCCATAAAAATATAAAAATATAAATAGCATATCAAAATAATAATAAAATAAAAATATTATAATACAGTATAATATAAACAATATAAACAACATACAACTACAATGAATTCTTCACAGATTAAGGTCACTGAAAAGTGCATTGATTCTCGTCCTCTCAATTTCTCTAGTTCGTCACTTGACTCAAAAAATTCTTCTATCAGTGTTGGAGGCGGATACAGCCAATCTGGCGGATGGAATGGAAATATTACGTATACCAAAAAATGGTAAAAAATTAACTATTCATATCAAAAAAATAAAATATAATATTATTTTTATTATTTAATATGAATTAAAAATCATTTTAAGTTTTACAGTTACTAATTAATTACTATTTGAAAATAAAAATAAAAGTTCAATGTCCAATTTTTCATCCCTGTATGGAAATGTTTGCAACTACAGTTTTTCAAATCGGTACAGTTCATTATTATGGTCGAGGTTTCAGCCTCCAGTATATGATACGGCCCAGTTCACGCCTGACGAAATCAGCGAACGCAGAAAGTGTGAAATACTAAAATATAAGCCAAACACAACCCAAAGTACAAAAAAACAACGGTTTGCCGCCGCGTCAAGGGGGTCGTTGTTGCGAAAAAAGGGGTTTGCTAGTCAAACCGATACACTGACAGATTCAAATACCGCGAATTTACCCGAAGTCAATGGCGTTTTGATTTGCCCATCATCAGAAAGGAAGTGCACGCTTACAAGTGAAAGCGACGTACCGGGACCGCCTAGGCTACTGTGTTTGCGCGATGAAGTTCCACTATACGGTAACACTCGTACATACGAATACAAGGCGGGTCAAGTGCTGCGATCGCGCATTCCAACTACCGCGCTTGGGTCTCCAAATAATGTCATTATTGTTGGAGGAAATAAGTCACTCGTCGTAACATGGATGCCACCAGACCAAGATGAAAATGGATTATACGGAGGTAGTGCATTAACTGGATACTTGATAGCATACTCAACCGACCGAACTAATTGGACGAATATTCCATCGACTTCTGCGTCTCTTGGTGGGTCGCAAACAGGCTACGTAGATGCGAACACCCTTACGTATACAATAAGTAACCTAAAAAATAATACGCTGTATTATGTAACAATATATTCTGTTACAACAAGCACCACGTCGACATTTCCTGCAATTTCATCCGGGAATACGTTTCTCATTCCGAGTAAGCCACTGAATTTTACTGTGAGCGGTGACACTACAGCGACAATTGTAACCAATCCCACCAATTTGACTAGCATTGATAAAACGAATATAATCGCAACGTGGTCGCCTCCGACATTTGATGGAGGAACGCCGATTACGTATTATGAAGTACAATATTCTCGAGATAAAATCACCTGGACCCCTATGATTGCGAGAATTGGATCCAGCGACTTAATTTACGATTCCGCAAAAAGGTTATTTACTTACCGATTCACCGGCCCCAACGACGACGGCATGAACACGCTAGCAATTGTTACAAAATCAACATACTATGTTCGGGTTCGTGCAAATAATATTGTAACCAGTGATGGTTATACGTCACCATATTCGGAAACGCTTTCCGCAAACACGTTGAATGTACCATCGTCGGTTACCGGGGTTACGCTAAGTTCTAGTAACTTGATTGGAACAATATTACTTGCATGGAATGCGCCAGTAAGCGATGGTGGAAACGAAATTCAAGCCTATAGTGTGTCGTACTATAAAACAACCGACCCGCTCAAACGTGTTATATCTTCCGGGTCAACCACGCTTACAAAATTCACGGTTTCCGGTCTTGACAGTGCCAACATATACTACACGTTTCTTATTTCAGCTTTAAATGGAACGTATACTTCGGTTCCGTATGAAATTACCGGTAGAGCAAATACTGTAGTCGGCAAACCAGTCGGTCTCAAAGTTGCGGTAACGAACGGACAATTCAACCTATCGTTTGTTATCGACGATGCTGGAGGATCAACCGTCACGTCATATAGTGTGCGCGTATCAAAATACACCGACCAGGGTCCTTGGGTTGGTTACGAGTATACAGCAACAAGTACGCAATCAGTGGGTGCGATCCAGTTGAACTTATCAACTTCTCCAATGGTATCGGGTAGTGTGCGACCTATATTCGAAACGAAAATACCGTATTATTTCAGAGTATCTGCCAGAAATTCGCTTTTTCCAACAAGGGAGGGGGTGGTTAGTACTCCGGATATATTAGGAAAAATTATTGTTATTCCCAATCCAATTACAAATATCGATATAACTATACTGTCTAGAAAGGTTACTACCATATCTCCATCAACCGGTCAATTTATTGAAACGGATGAGCAGTATCTTCTGCTTGAATGGTACTGGGTAAGTTTGAAGGGTGGAACAAAGACGAATGTGGTTAGCGATGATATTGGAGGAGACGACATATCGCATGTCGGATATATTTTGGAATATTCAGAAACAGCTGGAGATTTCAAAATATGGACCTTTTTCAATACAACTTCTAACCTGTTACGGGATAGGTCACTGGCATTTACTTATATTAAACCGGAGACAACTTATTATTTCAGAGTCTACGCGGTAAATAGCGCCGGGAGATCCAACGTATCTCTTGTAGAGACCGTAACTACCGGCTCATCCGCCACCAGTACAACCACTACCATTACCACTACGTAATAAGTAATAAGTTTGAGTGAGTATTATGAAATACGCTTATTCTGAATATCCGACGCGACAATATAAATCGAGTTCTCCGTAACAATAATGTACTCCGTCTCCACTTTAAATATTTTAGCGATCGGGCTGGTATACTCGTCCGCGCTTTTCACGAGAAGCTTTTCATTATTCTCTCGAACTCCAATGATGACACTCTTGTCAAGCGAGCTGGTCCAGTAGTCCAACATGATGGGTTTATCTTCGACGATCGCCAACTTAAAAACATGTTGCATGCATAGTTGGGTCGGGATACGATACGTCTCACCGCCAGTTTGAACGGTAGTTTGCTGCGCTTGCAACTGAGAAGAAGAAGAAGCGGAAGAAGAAGCGGAAGAAGACGCTGGTTGACTGGGTGGAGGCATCAGAAGTGGTTAGTTGTTAATATTTATGTTGGAATAATTGTATTTTTATAGTATAACATTTTTTTAATCTTTAAATACTTATTTACAGAATAAAAAATTTATTTTCGTATTCGCGTTTTTATATTTCATATTTCATTTCATTTCACTATATGATTTAGAATCCCATGTCATACGTCTCGCTGACTGAACCTAAATTCTTTGGAGTTGCACCGACTCCGTTTGATCCAGCAATTTCTAGTTTTGTCGTAGTGCACATTTCACCAACCATCTCGTCTGCAACCAGTAGCGTTTTGTTTACCGCATCGTCTTCGTACTGAACGGTGTCTAACGAACTCTGAATTGGGGTGTCGTCTTCTACCGGCATCTTCGTTTCACTGATGGGCTGGATGGATCTCAAATTGAGTAGCACGTTAAAACTGCTTGTGCCATAATACCCCTCTTGACCGCACATGACGTTGGACGAAACGCCGCGAAGATTATCCACTTCAGCATGACGCGCCGCCTTTAGAAACATTTCGGGCGTTTCTTCAAACGACGCTTTTGCAATGGGGCCAATGTTGTCGCTGTTGATCCCGTGGCGGAAGATAGAAATCATGCGCTCGTTCGCAGTCATACGGTCGCATAGCACGCTCAAATGGTGGTAGTTAATATACGTGTCGTCGAAACTCTCTACCAGCTCATTCATAATCGCAACTCGAGCCGCTTCAATTCCGAGTACCCTGTAAATCTCCTGAATGTCATTTGAAATCGTGCGTGTTGTGTCAATCGTATCCAGTGCGAGAACCTGCATCAGGTTGGTTCCCATTGTATCCATGACCCAAATGTCGCTCTTTACATAGTTTCCCTCCACGCGGCGCATAACGCTGGGCACTTTTCGCATCACGATTCCACCAATACCCTTCACGCCTCGAAGTACGATATTGTTCAACAACTGGTCTCGAAATGTCTTCAGTACATAAATATGATCCGACTGGTCTAGTGATGACTGTTTGGATGCAGCGATCGTTGACGTCGTTTCAAATCCCATTCCACCTGTTGCCATTGCAGATGCAGATGCAGATGCAGATGAAGACGCCTTCTTGATCATATTTTCCAGTCGAATGCGGAATACCAATTTATCGGCGTTATAGTCGCTGAAAACGCACGAAACCGTGTCGCCGTATGCGTTTTTGATCGCATAATTCACGTCGTTCATCGTAATTCGTTTATCCAGCATGGAGCGTACATCCATTTCAAGTCGAACAACCCATTTACTAATATCGTTCGACGACGACGACGATGACGCAGATCCACTCTCAGCCCCTTCACCGTTCGACTCCGCGTGACATTCTGCAATCATTTTTTCGAATTCGTTATATTGTCGAAGTGTAAGATCGTCTTCTTCCACGATGGTTCGTTTGGGGTTTGGGTCGAAACGAATTTCAACCGACGACACAATTTCAACCAGGCGGGTATGTTCAATAAACGGAATAAGATCCTGAACCCGTTCTTTATCGGTTTCGTCGTCGGGTTTGGCGTAAATGGTAACCGACGTGTTTTTCGGATTGTCGGATAATGAAAGGATTTCTTCAATGCGCGGCACACCGCGAGTTACATTGGCCTTGCTGGCAACACCAGCATTATGAAACGTGTTCAGCGTCAACTGGGTAGTGGGTTCACCGATACTCTGGGCGGCAATCATGCCAACCATTTCACCGGGTGCAACAAGTGCGCGCTTATACTGGACAACGATGGTCTCGAGCAGGATTGTGAGCGCGCGTTTGTTGAACCGTTTCACCATCAGTAAATCGCGAGGACTCAAGTGGTAGAAATACATGGCTCGGAACAGTTGCGTCGGCCGAGAATACGTGATCGATTCCAGCTTGGAATACGCTTCGTCTACCATTTTAAACGCTTCCAGCGGGGTGATATCCACCATCGAATTCTTGTTGAACATGTTCATTCCTTGAATATTCGAAATAACGTACTGGATTCCAACCGGCAGGTAAACGCGAGTTTCGTTCCTGTTTCGAAACACATTCTCGACAATTTCGTCGCGAACCTTCATGAGATGCTGCGTCATTCGTTTCGAAAATGCATTCAGTTCAGCAATTTGCGTTTTCATTCTGCGAATCGCGCTGCTCGTGAAGATGGTCTGAAACGCGTTATCGGTTCCGCCTCCCGCTGCTTCTACTCCCACATCCTGCGCCGATGTTGGAAAGCTGTAGTGCGCATAAAACTCCTCCGTACACATCTCAAGGAATGGAACCGTGGCTCGTTCCACTTTGATCGTATCGATACCGTCGTCGCCGTATGTAAATTGCACGATTCGGCCTTTGCTGTTGCGGACTGTCATATCGTAGAATACCATGAGATCCTCCAGGCCCTTGACGAGACGACGCTGAATGTAGCCCGTGGACGATGTTTTGACTGCAGTATCAATAAGACCAATCCTACCGGCCATGGCGTGAAAGAACAGCTCTTCAGGACGAAGCCCTGAAATGAACGAGTTGTCAATAAACCCTCTTGCGCTCGGACTGTCGTCAAATTTAGTGAAGTGTGGCAGTGTTCTCCCATCCAAACCGTACGGAATTCGGCCTCCTTCAATCGACTGCTGGCCAAGGCATGAAATCATTTGAGAAATGTTGATCTGTGTACCCTTTGACCCGCACTTTACAATGGTGCCAAAACGGTTATCCTTGTTAAGCGTATTCATGACAATCTTCTCACATTCGCTGGTGGCATTATTCAAAATATTGGTTATTTTAGTCTCGAATTCTTTTGAGTTGCTTCGACCCGTCTTATTTTCGAATATTCCCAAATGCACCTGGTCGATAATGTTCTTCACTTCCGCCTTTTTCATATTTTTCGTATCGGCCACATTTTTCACGGTGCTTGGATTGGACATCAAGTCGCTAATTCCCACACTGTATGCCGTGAGCTTCATGTATTCCGTGACGATGTTTTGCAAGTTGTCGATAAAGTCGGCCGAAGCGATGTTTCCGAAGTCGTTGCAAATGCGCTGAATGAGACCGTTTCCTCCAGAGGCAAGGACGCTTTTTTCGATTTGGCCTCTGAGGTACTGCCCGTCCTTTATTTCAACAATCCGATTGGAACTGTCGGCCTTGTCCTGCTCATCACTGTAATGGCCGTTTTTGAAGCGCATTGAAAGCGGTGGCATGATTTGAGACAGCAGCTGGAAATTTGTAATCTTATTTTTGGAGCCATCCCCTGATCGGTTGAATTTAAACAGGTTGCCGTTGATTTTGCTATACCCGACCAAGAGTCCCATCGCTTTTAACGGATCAAAGTTCACCTTTTCGCGGGTAAACAAGTAACTTCCCAGCAACGAGTCCTGGAATATTCCAATGATCGATTCGTTTTTAGCGGGGCTGATTATCTGGTACGGTACTGCCGCTAAATGCCGCAACTCCAGTTCGGATTCATCGTCCTGGGGCATGTGCATGTTCATTTCATCACCATCAAAATCGGCATTGTACGGCTTCGTGTCGCCAACATTCATTCGAAACGTGTCGCCAGTATGCATGATCCGAACAATGTGACACATCATGCTCATACGATGCAAAGATGGCTGACGGTTAAACAGGATGGCGTCGCCGTCCATCATGTGGCGATGCACAATGTCTCCGTTTTCAAGCGTGATGTTGGAAACGTCGGCATATCGAAGAGAAATGGACTGCCCGTTTGTTTTTTCCAGTATTTTTGCACCGGGATAGATTTCCGACCGGTTCTTTACAAGCGCCATAAGAAAGTCGCGATTCATATCGTTAACCACGACGGGTTTTGTAATATTTTTCGCGATTCGAACCGGAATGCCAAGTTCGCGAATGGATATATTTGGGTCGGGGGTGATTACCGACCTGGCTGAAAAGTCAACACGTTTTCCCATGAGATTGCCTCGAACACGCCCAGCTTTACCATTCAGACGCTCTTGAATGGATTTGAGCGGACGACCTGATCGTTGGGCGACGGGTCCGACTCCTGGAATGTTATTGTTCACTTGTGTTGCAACATAGTATTGCAAAAGCGTGTGCCATCCATCGACTACACTGGGATCTGCTGGTTTGTCTCCCGCGTTTGCTGCACCCCTTCTCAACTGCTCGGCCAAACTGTCGTTTGTTTTTATAATGTCTACCAGAATGTGCGTGATATCATCTTCACTGCGCTGTTGCCCGTCCATCCGGATCGACGGGCGAACCGCCGGGGGAGGAATTGCGAGCACTTGACAGATCATCCATTCGGGGCGAGAGAATTGGGGACTGAATCCCATGAACTCAACATCCTGGTTTGAGATACGCTTAAATATTTTAATTACCATTTCCGGAGTCACCTTCATATTCAACCTACCTGTTCCATTTCCGTATCCTGCGCCCGCGCCTGCACCTGCACCACCTTCAGCCCCCACATCCGCCTGTTCGGGTGCCGATGATCCTGGCGACACCTTGGTCCATTCTGCAAATATATTTGCGAGTCCATCCTTTCTGTATTTTTTATCCGGCTGCAAACACCCGCACCCGTCTTCCGTCTCTTTTCCGCAACGACTTACCTTGCTTGCCAACTGATATACGTGAGTCCACCGTTCGTCCGGTCGCAAACTCATAAGTTCGCGGTGGAGATTTTTATCAATAAGCAACTTGCTGCATTTCATGCAAACGCACCTGAGAATTTTCAAAACGGTGGCTAAATATTGAATATAGAATACCGGCCTTGCCAGACGAATGTGGCCAAAATAGCCCGGCGTCATCATGTAATCCATTCCATCCGTTGGACAAATCAGCCCTGGGTCGAGAACGCCCATGCGCGGATCAAATAAGCCGCCGTGACACGGTCGGTTGTTGGCGTACATGTCCTTGGATGTTACCTCGACTACCGACCCTCGTGTAATTTCTTCGGGGGATAATATACTGAATTGAATGCCCAAAATTTTAGAAACCTGTGGAGGCCCTGACTTGTGTTGCGGATTGCGTCGAAACATTTTTCTCTAAAGGATAAAGGATATATAGACTATAGACTATAGGTAGACTAGATAAGTTGCTATGTTTGTTTTAATATCAAAATCAAAATAATATCAATTTTATATCTATTAATTTATTTCGTTTATTTAATTTATTTATTTTATTTATTATTTTTATTTTATTACTTTCTGTCGATTAACTGTTTAAAGTTATAAAGAAATATCAACAATAATCAATCAATAAAAAATATATTAATCAATAATGCAAAATCTTTTGACGATTGTTATTTTCTGTATTGTTCTCTTTTTTTATTTGCATATTTATTTCCATCTAAAAACAAGCGACGATTTGGAAGTTTATGAAATATGCAATCCATCAAAAGATAAACTAGAAGAAATATGCGACTTGCGACAACCGGTGATATTTGATTACGCTGCGGGGCCTGATTTCACTGGAGGTGGCGAACTAGGGGAAGAAATGTGCACGTTTCGAAACAACGTCGACTTGGAAATTGTAAAACAAAGTTATGGCGCATTTGATGTAAAAGTTAAGAACATAAAGGATAGCCACCAGCAAGCTGATTCTGAACCGTATATTCCACTGACACTTGCGTCGGCGCACCGACTTATGAAATCGGACACGGCTTCTAAAATTATAAGCGAGAAAAATATCGATTTTTTAGAGGAAACGGGATTAGTTAAGCAGTTTCAATACAGCGACGAATTTTTGCGACCGCATATGGTATCCAACTGTGACTATGACTATACCTTTGCATCCGAAGGGGTAGAAACCCCGTTGCAGTACAGTTGCTGCTACCGCAATTACTTTATGCCCATTCGAGGAAAGGCTAGCATTGTATTAATACCGCCCAAGTCTACGAAATACTTGTACGCGAAAACGGATTATGAAACGTTTGAATTCTTGTCGCCGGTTTCTCCGTGGAATGTGCAGGACCGGTACAAGGCCGATTACGCCAAAATAAAAACGCTCCAGGTTGAACTTGTACCCGGAAAGATTATTTTCATACCGGCGTATTGGTGGTATAGTATAAAATACGCGAATGACACTGCCGTTTGCGTATTTAAATATCGAACGTATATGAACACGATCGCTATCACGCCGTCCTTGTTTTTGCACTTTTTACAGCGCCAAAACATCAAACGAAGTACGGTGAAACAAGTGAACGCAGAGATAAAATCTACAGAAACATTGCTTCCTCCTGCTGCATCGGCATCATCATCATCATCATCGCCAATCGCAGCAGAAATCGCAATGGATGATCCATCTCCTATACCAAATCAATCGAATGATCTTGTACCAATGGCGTCGTCTCCGGATAAAGATACTTAAAAATTATATTATGGCGATGGTGACCGCCGCGAACCACGAACCCTGCGATGTACAGAAGGTAATCCAGATGGTGGCAAAGGAGTATCACGAGCCAACGAACCACGAGCCGGCGAACCACTACGCGGCGTTGAATCACGATGTACTGACATTTCACTCATAGCTTTAATAAGGTCGGCTTGGTTTCTATCTGCTACTTGTAATTCAAGTTCTGCGCCAACAGCTTTTTTATCTAGATGGACGCCATAAACACCTGCACCCTCATCCAGGTCTTTCATCTCAGTGGCTGGATCCAGACTATCATCTGCGGGTAGTGGTGGAAGATCATACTTCTCTCTATATTCGCGATCTTTCGCTTGCGTCCTTTCAATTTCTCTTGAAGTAGAGCGGATTTCCGTCTCTATTGGGCGGATTTCCATCCTTATTTGAGCAATCTTTTCGCGGATTTGACGTCTATTTTCTATACTTTTCTCTTGTTTTAATCTTTCTTCAAACATTTCCTTCTTAACGACGAGCTCATGATTTTGTTTGACGAGTAGTTCTTTAAGTTTGGTGAGGTCATTAATACGATCTCTTTTTTCTTTAGAAACCTTTTCACGTAGTGGGTCTGTAACAACGCGTACGTTTGTAGGCAAACGCGGTTGAGATGACCTTGGATCGGGGGGGTTGACGCTTGGATTGGGATCAGGCGCGGGCACAACTCTATTACGGCTTCTAATCCAGTTCACTAGTGCCATTCCGCCCCGAATAGTCCTGGTTCGTCTCCGGCTTCGACTTCTCTGGCTTCGACTTCTCTGGAATTTTCGGCGTTTGGCCGCAGTTTTATTTTTGCTTGGCATTGTTTTGTTTTATATTTTATTACGTTATATAATTTCTAAATATAATAAAATATTTGACTACAACATTTTCAAAATAAGTTCCATGTCGTGAATAAGTTCATCGATGGATGAGGTTCGAGTCGAAGGATCGCAAAGCGTTTTTTTAAATATGGGATAAAATGGATGTGATTTTATTTCGGACGCATACTCTTGCTGGCATTCGTTGATGTATCCATCTGTCTCAAATGTATCGCTCGGATATTCATCGTACATATTATAAATATCATGGTATGCCGTTACGGTGTACAGTATCAACCCCCACGACCAAATGTCATACTGTTTGTTTAGAGGACACCAGTTATATTCTGATTCTGGATTTGAGCTATAGCTAGATTTTGATTTACGATCTTCGGATGAGTCGGAATCAGGACTTATTTTTATATTTTTAGTTTCCGGAGCGCAGAATGGCCGTGTTCCGCCACTCCCTTCATGTTTTTCATGGTATCCGCACATTCCAAAGTCAATCAAGTATATGCTTGGAATATCGCACGGATTACGCGTCTTGCCAGTAACGTCCACTTTTAAGAACTTTCTCCACTTACTACAATCGTCATTACCTTGAGCAGCCACATTCTCTCCTTCTTCTTCTTTTGGTTTTTCTGGAGGCTCGTACGTTACCAGCAAATTGTCGGGTTTTATATCGCCATGCACCAGTCCGATATCGTGACAGTATTTAATAGACCGAGCTAAACTCAGCATCATACTTCCTATCACGTAGTCGTGGTTTTTAGGATTGAATTGCGCGGTAGTATACCATTTATGAAAAACTACAGCGTGTTTCAAAACGGGCTGTACTTCAATGCACATAATATCCTTACGATCCACGTTAATGTTTATTTTATCAAATGCGTCATAAAGTGTTAACAGTTTGGGTTCCGAATCCGACTCGCCCGAAGCTGGACTGCTCACATTTTCATGCTTACTTTTGTATTCTTTATTTTCAAAGAATGAATACCATATCGGCGTAACGACTTTACTCATCTTATTTATTCCCCTAGACGGCATGTCGTTATAGATCTTTGACTCACGCATATCACTGAATACTGAATATTTAATAATGAACCTATCTTCAAATTTAAAAACCCCGGTTTTTTGACGGGCCTCGTATATTTTCATTGTTTTGCAAATAAGCGCGTGTTTTTTCAAAATAAACAGAAATGCAATGGTGTTTATAAAATCAAAACAAACGCGTTTCTCGTGCATCGTAAACGGATCGGACTTGGAATATCGTATCGCGTTTTCGGAGTGGTATCGAGTTACGCGGATCAGTGAGTCTGTTTCTGCGCGGATCAGTGAGTCTGTTTCTGATCGGTTTTTATCGGTATACAGGTACTTATACAAGCGTATTCCGCAAAAGCTGAATAGCAGCGTACATGCAATATGAATAAATCCTTCGTACATGGCCACCATATCTTGTTTCGAATTATTTTCAATATAGTTATTTACATCAATTTCGTTTGCAGCCATTATCAATGAACTAAATAACAATGAAGTTACTTAGCGTGAGTCGAATAATTGTATTAAAATCGGTTTAAATACAATTGATATATTATTTATTTATTTTTTGATTACATTAAATTAAATCGGCATTTGGATTTGTAAATGCCCCACCGATTCAAATAGAATTGCTTACCACACTATTTGGGTCAAATGGCCCTAACTCGGAATACCGTAGGTATTAAGCACGGGAGGGGGGACAGGTGTATCGGTAGCAGGTGTAGCGGTAGCAGTTTTAGCAGGAGCAGGGAAACACTTTCCTTCACTTGGATTCCAAACTGTAGTTTTTTCGGTACAACAGTTTGAGCCTATACAGGAGTAGTCCATCGATATCTCGTTTAGATCCGCCAAATTGGTAGTTTCTTTCTTGGTCGTAGTCACGCTTACAGCATAAGGGTTGAAAGGATGGTCATACTGGTCAAAGTTAAATCTATTGCGTCGGTTCAGGTCCATAACCTTACGAGCAACTGCGATAACACCAGCAGCGATAATTAAAATGATAAGTCCGGTTGCTATAAGATTTGGAATGAACCCTTTTTTCAAAAGAATTGAAATCACGAGTACCGGTACGCATGTTAAGATAATAATCTTCATAATGTCCGTTTGAAATTCATACTTTTTACCATAGTAGTTGTTTATTTCAACAAGCCGCATCTTGTTCGATTTGTCTTGTTGCAGACCGTCCAATGTGTTTGACGAGTTTGCAATTTGGTCTCGTATTACATTGACAGCAACGCTGTTTTGAACAAGGGCGTTACGCCTTTCGGAAGCAACCAGTTCAATCTGACTCGAAAAGTCGTTCATATTGTTATATAAATCGCCTCGCGCTTTTGCGAGATCATTAATTTGCGCAACAATTTCAGATCTATCTGTTGCGGATATATCGGTATTCAACTTACCCAAAAGCTGTTTTTCGATCATTTGAATTCTAGCGATGTTATTTATAATTCCTTGCTGCCTGGCGTTCATACTAGTAGATGCCGAGCTCGCCGCATTAGGTTTATAAAGAATCGGCATTCCTGCACTTCCGGCGGTAGCAAGGTCGTTGGTTGTTGCAGTCGTGGTTAATGCAGCACTAATCTTAAATCCATTTGGAGTTTGCTCAATTTGGTCCGGTCCAAATTTGAACATTTCACTTCCCGCAGTTGTGCTGTTGCTGCTAATTATAAACTCATAATCCCTCGATGTAGCATCAGTGGTGTTTGCCGGAATGGCGCTAGTACCACCGAGGATGGTAAACGTTAGTTTCGGAGTTGAACCGACAAGGTCGCCAAATGTGCTAGACGCATTAAGATTGGTGATAACGGTACTGCCGGCGCCGGTCCCTTGGGTAATGTTTATTTTTACAGGTACGACCGTCCCGTCAACAAGTGTTGCGGCGGCGGGCTTTGCAAAATATCTTCTCGGAAACTCGAATATTAACACATTTCCGTTCGCAATCGCAACACTTGTTCGAAACGAACCTGAAATGGACAATACACCATCACCTGCAGTTGGTGCATTTCCACTTGTACTCGTAACAATTTTGGGAGTGGTAACGTTATAAATGGAACCAGATGATGGAAGACCTTCGATAACCCGAGGTATCATACTGTTAAAAATAATTATGGCAATAAGAACCCCAAACAAAATTTTATCGTTTGATTGAATTTTTCGAAATTCCGCCATCGTAAAGCGAAGAACCATTTGTATGTTTATTGTATTAATTATTAATTATTATTATTAAAATACTATATTATTATTATTATTTATTTTATCGTATCTAAAGTAAATGTTTTATTTATTTATTTCTCTCTTTTTATTTATTTACTACCAAACACTATTTAAATAAAATACGATAACGATTACCATAACAACTAACTTCTAGAAACGTATAATATATGAGTAATACGGCTTTATCGTCTGCTAGGCGAAGACGGACCGGTCCGCCACCTTCAATGCCTTCTAGTATGATGCCGCAGCAGCAACAGCAGCAGCAGCAGCAGCAGCAACAGCAACAGCAACAATCCGTTCAGCAAGCGCAAATGCAGCGCCTAGTAGAGTTGCAACGACAGCGACAAATGCAAGAGCAACAGCAACAGCAACAGCAACAGCAACAGCAACAGCAACAGCAACAGCAACAGCAACAATCGCCCATGAACCCTTATACACAGCGTACCCCTCCTTTACAACAACAGTCACAACAAAGACCCGTTCAATCCGTTCCTCAAGTTGTTAAAGCCGATACTCCGGTTCCCCCGGGGTTTGTTAAACTTCTATCTCCAAACGGAGTTTATCGGTTGGAGTCGGTTGAAACTGGCAGTATAAATTTTCCATACGCGGAACCGCATCTTGCACCTACGATCATACTCAGAAATCACGATTTTGATATTATGAAACTTCAAGGATATCACAATGATATTTCTAACCAGCTCGCACATTTAACAACGATGGTTACACGAAGCGCAGGTATTATAAACAATCCACATTCTGATGATATATTTGATGGTGATATCGACGGTACTGGTGAGGGTGAACTAGAAGAACATGAAATCGTGTTTGACGAAGCGGTTATTCACAAAATTACCGAAAATCGGACATTTATTGCAAATACCGTAAGTCACATTATGCAAAATACCAACCTTGCCGAACTGGTGACGGAAGTAAACGCGGTTAAGACCGAGAATCGCGAACTTCGATCCATTTTAAACTCGCAGCACGAGATGATGAATGGCATGAATGCACTTTTGTTTAGACTATTGAACGAACTGCATCGACCCAATGTTGAGGAAGATATGCAGCGACATAACCCAGTTGTAAGTGTAACTGCAGTCCCTGAACAGCCTCAAGAAACAGAACCAGTAACAAGCGTAGTAGTAGTACTAGAAGAAATACTAGCAGGCTCAAGCGCAAGCGCAGAACCAGTACCAAGCACAATCGAAGCAGCAGTAGCTGGTGAAGTAGCAGTAGCTGGTGAAGTAGTAACAAACACGAGCGCAGGCGAAGTAGTAACAATCTCGAGCGGAGAAGTAACCCTGGTAGTAGAAGAAGTAGTAACCGGTGGTGAAGAGCCCACTATACTAGAATAAAAGAACAGAAATAAAACACACGCAACACAACAATAAGCACCAATAAGGAATAAGGTAACCCCAGTTATTATTTTTAATTTTAATTAAAGATACAAAATGCATTTTTAGTTAAAATAAATAAAGTAAGGATATATAGTAACATAAACATAACATATAATAAACATCCGTGAATACAAAATGTCGGGACCAATGGACGATGACCTTGCAAATACGATTTATAATTTAAATTCGATGATAGATACCGCGAATACAACAATTAGCACATTAGCAGGAAAAACCCCAACAGTAACAACCCAGTCCGACAATTTCAAGGCCGCATATGAGTGTATACGACCTGGGAAAATTAAATGCGACAAGGATAAGTTTGACGAGGCGTTTTTCAATTACGTTAATGCGCTTGAGTGCATGACGACTGAAAATGCAATATATAAAAATTCTGACAGTAATAAATGCGACCATTCCAAGGTAATCGATAAAGTATACAATCAAGAAGGCGCTGCTTTATTGGAAGAAACAATCGAACCAAAACTAACCAGTATGATGAACGAATTGACCGATTTACTTATGGTTGCAAATGAACAAGAAAAATACTATAATCATCTAGACGATTTAGCAGATAAGTATTCAGAAGCAACCGAAGTTCTTGGTGGGAAGGTTGATAAAACCGTTTCAAGATTGAAAACCGAACATCGACGTACCTTTTATGAAAATCAGCAAATGGACCTTGTTTCCTACGTAACAAAATTTTTAACATTTTTTTATTGGCTTTCGGTTTTCGCATGGGTTATCATCATCATCTACCGAACAAGGTACATGGATTACACAAATATCGGACTAACCATGGCATTTGTGGCGTTTCCATTCGTCGCCGATATCCTGATCGTTTGGTCATTTCAAATCATTATGGCGATATACGACGAATTGCCAACTGACGCGTACTTGGATATGCGGCGAGACCGTTAGGCACTATATTTGGTTTTAAGATCATTGTATTCACCTGTTAGAGTAGTTATTTTAGCATCAACAACCCCCTTTTGAGCTTCTGTTGCAACCCTTTCCGTATTTAAATCCGCTATTTTATCGATCAATTTAGGATCTCCGGGTACCAGCTTTAGTTCGTCGGTATATTGTTTTAGTTCTTTGTTTATCAATTCAAGTTTACTCTTAATCTCATTATATTCCTGATTTTTGGTATCTAGTTCGTGTTTTTTATCTGTTAACTCCTTGGTGATTTTCTCCAAGGCATCTTTTCGCTCGTCGGATGCTACATTTATATCGTTCTTATCTTCGTTATTTAGCAACTCCTTTACCTCATTCTGACGTTTCGTAGTCTCGGTCTCTTTATTCTTTTGTGAAAGGTCTTTAACTTGTTTCACAGTCTCTGTTTTCAGGTTTGCAAGCGCAGCTTCCATTGTTTCTTGCATTTTTTCTTCGATGATGACGCGAAGAAGTTTTATACCCGTATAAAAATCGCGCTCGCACCCCAAATATAGTTGAACAATAATATCGCGCGTCTGATTTACAAGCTGATTGAGCATTTCATTCGAAAGTGCAGGATGTATTGTTATTTTGGCTTGGTTGGATGTGGCGTCATTCTTTACAACTAAAAACAGTTTGTCGACAATTTCCAGCAGCTTGGCTTTGAATTTATCGGCATTTGCAGCCATGGTTCTAATATGCGCTGCATAATTGGAAAATGACGACCCCGTTTTTTTCACCCGCAAATTTGTACTTGTATTTGTCGCCATTACGCCCGACATATTCGCCCCCTCTTCCCGGATGCTTTTTTCTTTTATTTCCGCACGCAGTTTAATACGCTCCAACTCTCGATTGTTTTCTTCCATAATTCGAGCCATTGGATTTTGTTCGCGCTGCCGATAGTTATATGGGTCTTGTTGGTATTGGTATTGTTGTTCTTGCCTGCGCCGCTGTTCTTCTTGTTGCTGCCTTTGTAGTTGCTCCTGTTGAAGTATCTCGCCGCTTCGATCCGGTTTTTGTTTAGGGCCGCATTCGGAAAACCGGCTTGAAAGTGCGGCAATATTAATATCCGAAAACGATTTAATTTCACTGGGTTTGGATGATTTGCCGGTAAATGCCTCGTATAAACTTTCCAAATCGTTTTCATACTTGACCTGCATTGCCCCGCTACGTCGGTTGAACGTGCCGGTTGTTTCATCGTACTCGTCGTTATACAGCACTTCTAACGCCGAAAACCCTGGCGCGGCATATAAGGTTGAACTGTTGGAATACAGCGAACAAACCGTTGGTTGTATGTTCACAGCGTCAAGATCGCCTTTTTTTTCCAGAATCGAATTTTTAAGCGCGTTAATTCGAGCGTTGCAAAACTCGGTTCCTTGTCCTTGTCCTTGTTCTTGTCCTTGTCCTTGTCCTTGTCCTTGTCCTTGTCCTTGTCCTTGTTGTCCATTTCCTGAATCTGACCAGTTGGGATAGACGGTAGTTATAATTGACGCGAACAAGTGCGCAATTCGAACATAAAATCGCGCAATTTGTTTACACATGCGATTTTTTTTATCTTTTGTATTGGCTTCCAATCGAGCCAGTTCGTTTTTAGAAATGTAAAAAAACGTGTCAGTTTTTGCTAAAGTTTTTATTTCCTTTGTGGTAAACCGCGTGGCTAAAATATCCTTCGTGAGAATTGTCAAATCGTCACAATACTTTTCATTCACGAGCATTTTCAATCCTCTAAAATCATTGGTAGTGATATACTGAGTTGCAATTAAATCCAGCGTATCCTTAAACCGTTTCGTTGTTTCTTTACTTCCGCTAAGTGCGGGTGTTGTTGCAGACGATACTCCGTTTCCCATGATGTATAATGAATTTTTAGTTATTTATTTATTTATTTATTTGCGTGTTTATTTATTTTATTTGACTTTAATTATTATGCGTATTTATATTTAATTTAAAATTGATTGAGTTTGAAATTAAATTTAAACATTAGTATCCAATCCATGGTATAAGATCGAATGACTGCTTTAGAAGTATCTCCTGTCCACCTGCATAGCAACGGCCATGGTCATGGCGGTACCAGAAAAAATGCAACAAATATAAATACATCCGGTGACGCCGGTTCAAACACTAGCGCTGGTACTGGCTCAATATCCAGGCGTCGAAAGCTGCACTTACAGCAGCGCGATATGTGGTCTAAAGTGGAAAGCAATTTCGTATCCGACGATGTAAAACAAATTATGATTCTGCCAGATTCGGATAATGTTGCTGAAAATGATGATGTTGCTGAAAATGAAAATTGTACAGATATCCCCATTATCGAGTTTGATGGTACGCCGCGAAGCCGCGAGTTTTGTGATGCGTGCGGGTTTTCGGTTTCAATTACCGATGAAGGGTTTACTGCGTGTTCCAATCCCAAGTGCAGTATCATTTACAAGGACGTGCTCGATCATAGCGCCGAGTGGAGATTTTATAATGCGGACGGCGGACAAATGAGCGATCCGACCCGGTGCGGAATGCCGGTGAATCCGCTTTTGGCCGAGTCGTCGTACGGGTGCCGCGTACTGTGCGACGGCCCGAGTTCTTACGAAATGCGCAAAATTCGCAGATACTCGGAATGGCAGGCCATGCCGTACCGCGAAAAGGCCAGGTACGACGAGTTCCAGCGTATTACGACGGTTGCACATAATAACGATATTCCGAAAATCATCACGGATGAAGCGTTGCGCCATCATAAGCGCGTATCCGAGCATAAAACATTCCGAGGACTGAATCGCGACGGCGTGATTGCGGCATCCGTTTACGTGGCATGCCGAATTCACAATTGTCCGCGCACGGCCAAAGAGATTGCGAGTATATTTTCGCTGGACATCACGAGCGCCACTCGCGGGTGCAAAAACGCGCTGGTGATCATTAACGAAATCGAGTCGGATATGACAAACTCCGATAAAACGACGTTCTGTAAAACGACCCCGAACTCGTTCATTGAACGCTATTGCAGCAAATTAAGCATGAATGCCGAACTTACCCAGTTGTGCCTGTTTGTAGCATCGCGAATCGAAAAAAACCAGCTCATTCCCGAAAATACGCCGCACTCGATTGCGGCGGGTATTGTATACTTTATTGCCCAGACGTGCGCGTTAAATATAAGCAAACGCGATGTCAACCGCGTCAGTGAAATCAGCGAAGTGACCATCAACAAATGTTTCAAAAAATTGGACGCACATTTAGAAACACTTATTCCAAAATCGGTGATTTCAAAATATCGGAATACGATACCTTAGGAATCGTAAATTTGGTTATTATTATCATATAATTTTTATTTTATTTGTAATAATATAGAATATAAATAAAATATAAATAAAATATTTTTTAGTTAACTATCATGGAAGTAGCTGTTGTAATAGGAACTCATGGAGGAATAAGAGCTAGACCTCATGATACTCACGAAGCACTACACAATGAGTTTGACTTCTTATTTCCCGTAACATGGCCTGATAATGTAAATGTAGAAGTATGCGGTATTACGATGCCCTTCGGAGGCAATGTTAACTATGCCGACGATACAAGAGAAACTCGGGCAGTTCATGCTGCAACACACTATTTAGAAATGTCTAGAACTTTTTTTGATAATAATAATCTAAAACTAAGACGTCTCGCAGATGCGTTATTAGACAGCGATAAGTACTTACCGGACGCTTGCGTTCACGGATCCCAAAACCAATTTAGTGACCCTAAAATTCACCTCGGCGCAACATTAGAATCAGATTTTGATAATGAGGTTTCCGACACAATGGAAGGAGTTACCGGGTTTGATGTAGTTAAAGGATGTGCATTGCCGAATGGTAAACTAGACAAGAGACAAATTATTGCAAATTATGTTCCGGTAGTTTACTCTAATACTGGTATAGTCCAGCCGCCGGCCGGTAATGGTCCGACAAAAGTTCCACTATGTTCAAAAGTGTTTACATTAAATACTGAAGAGTATGATCAAGGTAGAGGCCATGACTCCGACCCTAAGAAACGTCCGAAGGCTGAATGGAAGGTTACATTATTAATTAAAAACCCCGATGGCACGGTTACTACTAACGATCAATTTGTAGAACAATTACTTCATGTATCCCCGTCATCTGGTATATTCGGTAGTGAAGGTGCCGCCAAGCCCCACCTAAGACCTGATGAACATAGTAAGGCATTTTATACAGAAACACTTATTTCATATTTGATAGAAAGCATAGGAGCTACAAAAATAACAATTCTTGATGTTACATGTAATGTATTGAGAAATTCAGGACCGCAACGACCGGGCGGATTTTCCTTTGGAGACGTGTGCGAACATGGCATAACCCCCGCTACAAAAAAGATGTTACACAGAACAGTAACTCCATGGATTATGCTTTCGCAATTTGGGATTCTTGAAAATTATGATAACCCGCACCCCATCCACGCCGAGGGAGACGGTTATTATCATGATAGATTCAGAAATGCGACTCATAGCGCAGTGTATGCACTTATTATCAAGTATTATGAATACCTGCAACTTATTTACGATTGTAAAGAAGCCGTACTCCGTCAGGTGGAAATTGATGCTACTACGCAAGAGCATACATTAAAAGTAGCATTAAAAACCAAAACCCCCAATACAAAATTACATTACATTCAAGCTTTTTTTGACCGTTATAAAGCAGCGTGCCTAGCTAAACGTGTCACTGCAATCGAGAAACCCCCCAAACCATCATCAAAAGCATCAAAAGGCGGTAAATCCCATAAAACAAGACAAGGCTTACGAAACAAGTCCCGTAATTTCCGGAATAAATCTAGATCCAGATCTAAATCCAGACGTACTCGTCGACGCGTGATAAAAAGAAAAAAATAATAAAATATAAATAACAAAAAATAAATAATAAAAAAAAGGGACTCCCCTGTCCCTGTGTAGTATTATTTATTTTTTTTACCTTTTAGTTTGCCTTTTTTAGTTTGCTTTTTTTAGTTTGTAAGCGCAAACCATGATGATTTTTTGAATGTGTGGGCCGGTGAAGCCGAGTGGGTCCAATACACTTCCTCCAAGCACGTTTGGGCGTAATTGTGCAACTCGGTCAGTTCCGATAACGTACTGAGAAGGTCCCGGTACGCTTGTGTCTCGTCGATCGCCTGTCTGCTGACCCGTTCAAAATACGAGCCCAGGTCGGTCATTTGTCCTTGTGCGCGGTACAAGATATCCGCCGCAGCATTTTGAACCGCGACAAGTAAGTCCATGATATTGCGCGAAATTTCTCCACTTTTGTTCAAGTTGAATACCCGGCGGCGAAACGATGTCGTGCTGAAATCTTTGCAAAGGTACCCGACACGAAGCGCTGCACCACGGTGTTCCGTATCCGCTTCTTCTTGAAAGTGGCGAATATCGTAATGGCGCAAATGAATCAACGATCTTGCCATTTCGGGGAACTGCTTTTCAAAGAATGTCTGGAGTGACGCCCGTGCCGTCTCGTCTTTGCACTTTATGATGATTCGGTTGTACTGCGCACTCATCGCATAAGCGAATGTGCGATCAACTTCACGTCCACATTGCACATCTTGTGGATCGCGTTGAAGACCGCCACCTCCTCCGGCCCCGCGGTTTCGCATCCATTCCAGGTAGTGTGGATTGTGGCCGTTCTTTTCGATTCGTCCCGTATTCCAGGACCATAGTTGTTTGCACGATGTGCAGAACATCTGGTCGCATCCCGCCGTTTTGTGGATGTAGACGCCACACGCGGGGCACGGTTTCGTATCGGCTTTGAGGAATTTGATGCTTTCGACGGTTTGGGGGTCGCACGTATGCGCTTCGATTTCTTCACGGGTCGTGCCTTTCACTTCATGGCAGTGCGAGCATGAGAATTTGCTGCAAATGCCGCATTTCCATGCAGATGAAACGAATCCGGGGCACTCGGGGTCGCAGCATTTACGCTGAAACGCGGCCACAGTCTCGTTGTCTGCGCTTCCATGCGCGGGAGCAGATCGAAGGAACCGTATATCGTCTTGAAGGATCCGTTTTTGGATGAGGAGTGATTTCATCAGCTTGTCGATTTCAACGACTTCATTCACTTTTGCACGGGCTTGAATTTCGCGCTCGGCTCTTGGCTGGGACATGGGAAGTTGCGCGACTTGACGCTGGACCAGAATCTCGGTGAAGTGTTGTCTCAGGTCGGTCTTGATGAATGTTTCCGGGAAATGATTCTTAAGGAAGGCCGGGGTGAACTCCGTATTGCATTGCATGCACTTGAATGCGGTAACGCCGTCGGTCGTGAGAAAAGTCTTGTAACATGTCTGGCATGCGGAATATCCGCACGTACTTACCGGGCAGACAATCGGCTTTCGTACCTGTTTGGTGAATGGGTCACAGCATACTGCGCACATATTTGAAGCTTGAGTTGACGACATTGGGATTTGATAGAAGAAGGAAACGCTGATGTATACTATTATAGTAATTGAAAATATATATCAATTTTTTTTCGAAATTTATAGAATTTCTAGAATTTATAGATATTCAAAAAAATTGATGTAATTCATTGATTCTATTATGGCATACATTCAGACTTCAGACTCAGATTCAATAATTCAAAAGCAATTGAATAATGGCATCAACAGCAGCAACAGCAACATCAGCAACATCAGCGAATCTCACCACTAAATACCAGAAAATGACCGACATGGAACACATTTTGAAGAAGCCGGATACGTATATTGGATCCATTCAATTGACCGAATGCACGGAATACACGACTACTGTGACTGCTGCGACTACTACTGATGCGACTGCTACTACTGATGCCAGTGCCGTATCCATTCAACTCAAAACATTTTCACACATTCCCGCGCTTTACAAGCTCGTCGACGAGGGGCTGGTCAATATGCGCGACCATGTCGTTCGCCAAGCTCAAGCAATCAAAGACGGTAAGCCCGACGCACTTCCAGTCACTTCAATTGAAGTGGATGTAGATATTGCAACCGGAACCATCACGATGACAAATGACGGAAACGGCATCGATATCGCACAACACCCTGAACATAAACTATGGATCCCCGAAATGATTTTCGGCCACTTGCGCACTTCAACCAATTACGACGAAGACAAAAAGGAGAAAATTGTTGGCGGGAAAAACGGCTTCGGATTCAAATTGGTTCTCATTTGGTCCGTGTGGGGATCAGTTGAAACCGTCGACCATGTGCGCGGACTCAAGTATGTCCAAGAATTCAAAAACAATTTGACCGAAATTTGCCCGCCGAAAATCTCAAAATGTTCGCTCAAGAAACCGTATACGCGAATCTCATTTCGTCCCGACTATGCGCGTTTCGGAATCCCGGGGGGACTCACTTCGGCAATGACCGCCTTATTCATGAAACGCGTCTACGATATCGCCGCGGTCACGGATCGCAGTATTCGCGTCAAGTACAATGGCGCGCCAGTTCCAGTCAAGGATTTCAAACAGTATTTGAATTTGTACATCCAGCCCGACGTGAAACGCGTATACGAAGCGCCCAGCGAGCGGTGGGAGTATGCGGTATGTCTCACCAGCACTGACGAGTTTGCGCACGTATCATTTGTCAACGGCATTTGTACACCCAAGGGCGGAAAACATGTGGAATACATTATGGGCCAGATCCTGCGTAAACTGGCAGCGTATATCAAAACCAAGAAAAAAATCGACGTAAAACCGGCCACCATCAAGGAACAACTCACCCTGTTTCTTCGATGCGATATTGAAAACCCCGCATTTTCAAGCCAGACCAAAGATGAACTTACAACGACTACCGCGAATTTCGGTTCAACGTGCACTGTGAGCGACGAGTTTGTAGAAAAGATCGCCAAAATGGGCGTTATGGATGCCGCGTGCGCTCTAACGGAAGTCAAGGAAGCCAAAGCCGCGAAAAAAACCGACGGAGCAAAAACGCGCACCATTCGCGGAATTCCGAAACTTATCGACGCCAATTTTGCAGGAACTGAAAAATCTGGACAATGCATTATCATCTTTTGCGAAGGTGATTCTGCAAAGGCGGGTATTGTGAGCGGTCTCAGCAAAGACGACCGCAACATCATGGGCGTCTACCCTGTAAAGGGCAAATTCATGAACGTTCGCGGTGAAGCCGTCAAACGTATCGCGGAAAATGCGGAAATTGCAGACATTAAACGCATTCTCGGTCTAGAAAATGGGCGCGATTACACTTCAATGGATGATGTATCCAAACGATTGCGATACGGCAAGGTGCTCTTTATGACCGACCAGGATTTGGACGGATCCCACATCAAAGGTCTTGGAATCAATCTGTTTCAGAGCGAGTGGCCGTCACTCACCCGCATTCAAGGCTTTATCGGGTTCATGAACACGCCGATTCTCAAGGCGCGAAAGGGGGCGCAGGAGCGCATCTTTTACAATGAGGGCGAATTCGAGTCCTGGAAAAGCGCTAGCGCTGGCGATGGTATTGACATTTCGTCATGGAATGTTAAGTATTACAAGGGTTTGGGCACAAGCACCGCACGCGAATTCCGCGAATACTTTGAACACAAAAAAGTTGTGGACTTCGAATACACTGGCGAGCCAAGCGACAACTCGATCGATTTGGTATTCAACAAAAAACGTGCCGATGACCGTAAGGAGTGGCTGTCAACATATAACCGAGCCGATCATCTCGATACCAGCAACCCGCGCGTCACGTATGAAGACTTCATGACCCGCGAAATGAAGCACTTTTCAGTGTACGACAACCAACGTTCCATTGCGAATGGAATGGACGGACTTAAAATATCTTTGCGCAAGATTTTGTTCGCGGCATTCAAAAAAGGCGGCCTTAAAACGGAAATCAAGGTCGCGCAATTCAGCGGCTACGTGTCCGAGCACTCGGGATACCACCACGGCGAAGCCAGTTTGAATGCCGCGATTGTCGGTATGGCGCAAAACTTTGTTGGAAGTAACAATATCAACTTATTCGAACCGAATGGTCAGTTTGGCACGAGGCTTCAAGGAGGAAAAGATTCTGCAAGTGAAAGATACATTTTCACCCAGCTCAATCCGATTACACGACTACTATTTCGCAGTGAAGATGATGCGATTCTCGAGTACCTTGACGACGATGGCCAGCTCGTGGAACCTACATTTTATGCGCCGATTGTTCCCATGATTCTTATCAACGGCACCAAGGGTATCGGCACGGGGTTCAGCACCGACATTATGTGCCACAACCCGCTGCAAGTCATTGACTACATTCGAAACGTTCTCGCGGGAGTAGACCAGGCGGAACGTGTGCGCATTGAGCCATACTATCGAGGATTTGCGGGAACGATTACGCGGGTATCCACGTCGGGTCCTAGCAAGTACCTGATCCGCGGGGTTCACGGCGTGTATCCCGAAAAGAAACAAGTGCGCGTTACCGAACTTCCCATCGGGTTCTGGACAGACGATTTCAAGAAGTATTTGGAGACGCTTATTGAAGCGGGGACAATCAAAGAATACGCAGATATGAGCACTGACACGGTGGTCGACTTTACAATAACGTTTCCGGCAAACACCGACTTGAACGATGCCGCGTTTTCTTCCGTGGTTGATTATGGCTGTTGCACGGGTTTGGAAAAATTGTTGAAGCTTTACTCTACGGAGACAACAAGTAACATGCATCTGTTTGACAGTCGCGACCAGCTGCGCAAGTATTCGAGCGTTGAAGAAATCGCCAATGATTACTATGCGACGCGACTTGCATTGTACGAAAAACGCAAGGCGCATCAGCTTGCATGCTTGTCATCGGAACTCGGCGTACTTTCAAACAAGGCAAGATACATTCAAGAAGTTTTGGATGGAAGCATCGACTTGCGAAGAAAACGCGGGGATGAAGTGGTTTCCATGCTGAAAGAGAAGGGGTACCAAGGACAAGGACAAGGACAAGGGCAAGGCGATGAAGGCAATGAAGACCAAGAAAAAGATCAATACAAGTATTTGTTGAAACTGCCAATGGACAGCGTGAGCGATGAAAATGTAGACCGGCTCGTCAAGGAGCGAGATCATAAGAAAACTCAGTACGAAACACTGAATAAAACAAGCCCGGAGAATCTATGGCTTTCAGATTTGGACGAGCTTCGCGCCGAGTACCTGAAACAGGAAGAAAAACGACTCAAATCGATTGCGCTATCAACATCAAGACCGTCTTCAAGCGGCGCTGGTGCACCGACTAAGGTTAAGAAATGCGTCGTCAAAAAGACATCCGTCGAAAAATGTGATTGAATAAATGAATAAATAAATGAATAACTGAATGAAAATAAAATTATTTTTATTTTTATTTTCATATAAATTTTATTTGAGTTATTTGATTTATTTGATACTGTATCCGCTCACCGCATTGGATAAACAAATCGATTTGAATCGATTTAAAATGTCGGTTGCTGATATTTGGTCCAATTGGTTCACAGACTCATTGTATGATATAAACTTGCTGTTTTTTACAACAATGTCATTGATGGACGAGCTGCCATTCTCTATCATTACGGTTTGAATGACATTTTCAAAAAACCTGGCAACGTCCACGAGCGAAAATGAAGTCGTGTACGTGTCCATTTTTATCCGGTTTTTCACACTTGATATCGTTGATTCGGGGACTATACTGTTTTGTCGCTGTCGAATGTACGCTAAACACATTCCAATAACCGTTTTCACGTCGGCCGGATGGCACGTTCCACTGATCTGAACCATTTTGAGTCCAGTAAGGTTTGTATATGTGGCGCTCACTCCGTACACCAAATTATGGTTCATTCGAAGAAGTTCAAACAACTCTGCAGATATAACCGAATAAAACAGCTGGGTTTTTCGACAACTACTAAACGCTGATTTTTGAATACTGTGAAGATCGTCGGATCCAAAATCGAAATTGAAATCTGGTAAAATAATCATAAAAAGCGCATTGTCTTTTACTGCCGGGTTTTTAAACACCTTGTAATTTTTACTCATATTTATATTATTTTTATTTTTATGTTTATTTGATGATGATTCATTAGGCTTCAAACAGTTTTGGGTACTAGTAAATTCGTTTGAAAATATTTTACGCGGGTCAAATGTAAGCCCTGTATGCGGAACCGTGTACGACTTGGCATTCGACGAATACGACAAGTGTCGACCAATTATTTTACGTACCTGGGATTCAGTAACATGTCCCGCGTATAAAAATACCGCATTTTCCGGAATGAAGAATTGGTAGTAATAGTCACGAATGTGTTCCGGTGTTATTTTCTTCAAATTTTCAATCTGAATAGATTCGTCGCCGATACGTAATGCTCCAGATTGTAAATTTGTTTTGGGTTCAATATAGTTTGATATAAGTCCCATTTCCAACTTATTCATTACCTTGGTTTGAATCGCGGTCATTTCATTTAGTACAGTTTTTTTTACATGGTCCAACATCTTCAAATTCAAATGATCCGGACATGTACAAATCATTTGCGTGATATAGTCAACAAGGTCGTCCGATTCTGAAGCTAGGCCGTAAATGTACGCGGTAACATTCTGATAAGTGGTCGACCCGTTATATTTTACCGGACGATTGTTCCAAAACCGTAAACACGACTTCTTTTGAGACGTTGTTCTTTTTGTTTTTTTCATTGCAATCTCGTCCAATGTTTTAATATTCGGATGAGTCGTCAAGCTTCTGCTTCTGTTTCTGGATCTAAACCTCTTGGATTTCGATTTCAATTTCGATTTCGATTTCGGTTTCGCATCTTTATCGTAACATTTTTTCCACGATTCAAATAAAATATGTTCGATTAAATGCGTAATACCTAGATCGGACCTGCGCTGCTCGGTATAGAATCCACCGCGTAACGTTACTGATGCGTATATCATATTGCTTTTGGGGTCAGAGATAATACACACATTCCGACCGTGTATTTCCTTTCCAACCGGTACAATATTATTCAATATCGTCATTGCATCAATAATTCAATTACTTATACTTTACGCGCATACAATATTTTTTGTTTTAATTAGTTTTTGAATATAAATATAACATTTTACACTATTTATATTTATATTGACAGACAACAGACAACAGACAACAGACAACAGAATGACACCTGCGCCTATTTCTATTCAAGATACACTCCAATCCATGGTAAACTACATCGGATCAGGTGACCCCAAAGATCTGGGTGAACTGGGAGCATATCTTGGACTAACGCAAGATGATTCAAACGATACTACTACTACTACTACTACTACTAGTACTACTGCAACTACTGCAACTGCAACTGTAGTCGGAATTCAAAAACCCAAGGATCCAATTTTTAAACTTCCTATTTCATATCTTCCACCGGACGAAAAACATTCCATTTCAAGCGCCCTTTCCGATGATTTGGAATTACTAGTATCCAAGGATTCAACTTCAACTCGATCGCTTTACGAATCTCTCTTTTTTCCAACTGAAAACACCAACACAACCATTTATGCCAAACAATATGTCTACATGTGGGGGGAGACATTCACAACAAACCTCGTTTTTTTGAAAAATACGCAGGACTTTATCACCCGATTTCATGAAGATCGGATCGCCGACTCGGGAAATAAAAAGGTATCATTCGCAGACGATTTTAAAAGCGTGGATGAATTCTGGACTGCCATGAAAACAAACCGCACGGGGTTTAAAGATAAATTCGGATACTTTGATGTACCCCCACTACCCATCATTGAAAAAATAGAACAACTTAACGGTGTACCTACAGCGCTGCAACTTCTCTCGGTTTATAATGTGTCGACCCCAGTTATCTCCCTCATGATGCCAATCCTGGTCTTAATTCTCCCGTTTTTTATTATTAAATCGCGCGGCATCGATATCAGTGTTGACAAATATATTGAAGTCTTGAAAACGCTTGCATCCAGTCACGCCGTTGGGAAACTGTTTACCGAATTTTCGTCCGTATCGATCGAGCGTAAAATGTACATTCTCATGTCCGTTATGTTCTACATTATGCAAATTTATCAAAATACCATGTCGTGCTGGCGGTTTTATAAAAACATATACACCATCCACGACCATCTGGTTATGGTGCGCGAGTATTTGAAACAAACCGCTAAAAAAATGGAGTCCATGTTGCGGTGCTGCAATTCGCTTCAGTATTATAACGCGTTCAGCGGCTGTTTAGGCGCGGAAATGGAAACTGTCCGCTCCATGTGCAGCGAATTGGAAGTCGTTCAACCGTTTTCGTTGTGTTTGCGCGCCGTTTCTGGGGTTGGGTACGTTATGAAACAGTACTACTTGTTCTTCAATGACGCGAATACGGATGCCATGATGCGATACACGTTCGGGTTCAATGCATATTATGACCATATTTGCGGTATCTCGCATCACATTGCCAACGGCGTTTTGAACAAGTGTACGTTTGTTTCTGAGGAATCGTCATCATCTTCATCACACACTTCAATGCAAGACGCATATTTTTTGAACACGGCGGATGTAAATGGACTTGGAATCGTAAAGAACGACATTGTGCTCGACAAGAAGCTTCTCATAACGGGTCCAAACGCGGCCGGAAAAACTACAACGATCAAGACTACAATATTCAATGTATTGTTGTCACAACAGTTCGGCTACGGCGTTTATAAGAGTGCCAGCATTGCGCCTTACCACTTCCTGCACTGTTACTTGAACATACCCGATACGTCGGGGCGGGACAGTCTGTTCCAAGCCGAATCAAGACGGTGCAAGGAGATTCTGGACTGCATTACCGCCAACTCGACCAAACGGCATTTTGGAATTTTTGACGAGTTGTATTCGGGTACGAATCCGTACGAAGCCGTGGCTAGTGCGTACGGCTACATTCATCACATATCTGGTATGAAAAATGTCGACTTCATGTTGACCACGCACTACATTAGCTTGTGTGAACTATTCGAGCCATCATCGACCACAAAAGTAGAGGAAAAGAAAAAGCGTAAGGACAAGAAGAGCAAAGATAAGAAGATCAAAGATGCAAATACTTGCGATAGTGGAAATCCAAATATTCGAAACTTGCATATGAAAACAACCATCGGTGAATCGGGGACGGATCACGTATACCATTATAAAGTGGTTCACGGGATATCAAAAGTTAGAGGTGGACTCAAAGTTTTAGTGGACTTGAACTATCCAGACGAGATCATTCAAACCACCAAATACATACTCGACAAGAAAAAATAAACAAACAACTATTAAAATTAAAAATTAAAATTAATTATTATCATCGGCGGCATAAAAATTAACGCGGCGCCTATTATCTGAAAAAGGAATTGATTCTGGTAGTTTATATTCAGATGATCCATTTTCTCCTAGGGGTCGTTTGCCATAAAATGTGTTGCAAAATATCATAGGGCTGCATGTACCGTTATCCGGTGTTGAAAACTGCCAAGCTGGACCGGGACCGGGGCCGGCACCTGACGTTGATCCGGCGGTCGACGGTTCATACTCGGGTCCAGTACCTTCATTCGATGCTTTGGGATACTCGGGGTTTAAAAGTAGCATATCGTGAGTCACAGGATACCCTCCGGGAGTAAGTTTAAAATTTTGACTCTGCATATTTTCAAGGCCTTCCTTTTGATGTGGGAGAATTATTTCCCCAAGTCCAGGAACCGTATATTTGATTACCGCACCGCTAAATATAATCACAACGAACATGAAGAGTAGCATCACTATCTCTGATTTTGTTCCTGACATAATGAAATGAAAAGTGTATATCCTATTATTATCTATTAATATATATTATAATATAAAAAACTACCGGCAACCCGTTTCGATCGAGTGTCCTCGGAGTTATGAGCCCCGCGCGCTTCCTCTGCGCCATGCCGGTTAAAATGGTTTTTATATTATTTTTATTTGTTTTGTTACAGTTCCTAAAAAAGCCCGCGAGTAGCTGCAAACACTGCCTGGTTGGTAAATGACCAGACGAATGCAAACACAACCGCGTGCGTGATAGCCGTCACGGTCTTGGTGGCGCCGGGTGGAAGAGAAAGAAGAATACCTGGGGTGAGGATAAAAAACAACACCGCGGTGTAAAGAAGCATCATTGCGTCCATTGTAAAGTAGTAATTTTGTCTAAAGATTAAATTATAAATTACGTGTAGAAAATAAATTTATTGTAAATTGTAAATTGTAAATTGTAAAAAATAACACATGAAAAGTATTCCTAAATCTTTCAGACCAAATGAATTAAGGTTGTTGCGGTTGCGTCATTCGCTGCATTAACATTTGTTCTTGCGTGATAACCGGAGTGACCATACGACTTTGAAGCGCTTCGCGTGACATGTATATATTTTTTAAATCACTATCTTCATACCCGTATGGCTGGTTCTTATCTGCAACCGACGCATACAAAAAGGGCGAATTGGTAACAGATTGGCTCTGTACGTTTACATGTCCGGTTTGGTAAAAGGCTTGCTGTAGATTGCCTTCTATAATATTGGTCGAATTGTGTGTTAAAAATTGGCGGTAGTCCCAGTTTGATTGTATATTATGCGTTGCCTTAAGTTGGTCGTTTATTGATGACCCTGGAACCCATGAAGAAAATGTTCTTCCATCGTCCATAATTGGTGGAAAATTGAAATGGATGTTGTTTGATCCGGAATATGCCGTACCCCAACTCATTGTTTAATGTTGTGCTTATTAATCGTTATTTCGTTATTTAATGTTTAGGATATTTTTATTTTTATTTTTATATTTTTTTATTTTTATTTGTTGTCTTATTATTCATTCGATGATGGATGACAACAACAATTCAATAAGTTGCTCGCGCTTCATTTTGGAAATATCATTTTCACCGTCCACCAGTATCGATTTTTTCTTGACAAGTTGGCGAAGTTGTTTAATTGATAAACTAGAATACTGCGCTGGTGCGGAAACTTCTTCTTTTTCAAGATCGAGCACTAACGTTTTTTTCTGCGCACATTTTTCCTTTTCATTTTCCTTTTCCTTTTCCTTTTCCTTTTCCTTTTCCTTTTCCTTTTCCGATCCAGATCCAGATCCAGATCCAGATCCAGATCCAGATCCAGATCCAGATCCAGATCCAGGTGCGTCTTTTTCTGGACCCGAACTCGAGGGTCCTGAGTCTATTTTAATAACATGAATGTCTTGAATCATATTCTCGTTCTCGTTCTCGTTCTCGTTCTCGTTCTCGTTCTCCGACGACGTAGAACCTGAATCTGAGTCAGAATCGAAACTTGAATCTGACTCAGAACCAGTATCGGGTCCATCGGCGCAGTGAATAAATTGCGGATCGATTTCAACAACTTTGATACCGTCGTCGTGAATCTCATCATTGTCAACTGCTGCACTGTCCGTGTCCATGTCATGTATTTTAATTTGCTTTTGATTATACTGCTTGGACCCAATCCATGAATCTCGCGTAGTGTTACTGCTCTTGCTGTCATTACTTTCGCCTCCATCCGAACTTGAATTTGAATCCGATCCCGAATCCGAACCCGAATCTGATTCAGAATCAGACCCGGATCGCAAATGTATAACCTTGTTACCATGATCTTCATCTTCATCATCATCATAATCGGAGATGTCAATTCGAGACGATTCCATTCTACCATGTTGCTTCTGATGCTGTTGCTGATGTTCCTGTTGCTGATTCGAATCTTTTTTTACGTCGGTGGTAGACCCGAGTTTATGCTGAATATATACATTCATTCTATGAAATTGATCACCGATTGATGCGATGAAGCTTTGCATGATGTGAATCTGTTCCTTTTGAGACGTTTCAAGTATTTCGACCCGTTGTTTAACATAATAAAAAAGTGCCCCCACTAAAATAAGCGTAACCACAACACTCAAAATGAGAGATCCGGTATCTCCCATCCATCCAGCACACCCGCCCGTAAGGTCGCAAGCAGAACTAGAAGTAGAACTCGCGATATTCATAATTGAAGGTTAATAATTTAATTTGATTTGATCTAATAACTTAAGTAGACTACGGCGCCGCTTATAAATATAAAGAGAACTACGTATTTATATTTAAGTATGAATTAAATAATATTGAATTACTTTATTAAATAAATATCATTCAATCATTTTATATTTTTATAATTTTTATAACATAACCATATCAATAGAGTCGGATGGCGCCAGGATGCGGTAATGACTTTAAATACGTTTGTAGCAAGAAAGCGGCATTAGACTCTATCCAAATGGAGCTCGACCGCTTCAAAACTCAATTTGTTACAACTTATGTAGCATATCAAAAATCTCTCAATCTTAAGGTAAATCCGAGCAGGGAGAATCCGCCAAAAGGGGAAAACATAAATCATGATGCGCTGAAAACCATATTTTTAAAAATGGAAACATTAAAACGAGAGATAACTGGTGGGATCAACGAAAACTCAAACGTTATGAAAGAAATGGACACAACTATCGCTAAAAACAAAAAGGTGGCCAGCGCAGTTTCAACTGAGATGAATACGCTGTCTGATAAAGCGGACGGGTCGTCTCAAGCTTACAAGGACGCACTTGGACTTTATCGGAAAGACATATTTAAAAACATCGTTTTTATATTTGCAAGTGGCGGGATATTATACATGGGTCGAAAAGTATTTATGGAAGCATCCTAACACAAGTAATGCAATGCAAGTAATACAAGTAAGTAATTTATATGTCATCTGAAAATTATAAATTACTTTTACACGTTTTATACATTTTATACATTCATATTCATTTAAAACATTTAAAACAATAAAAAATAAATAAGTAGTATAATAAGTATAATAAGTACTAAAGTAAAAGTAATAAATCAAATCATATACAAAAATATAATGTATTTGGATGAAGTTTTTAATAACTTTTTAGGCACGCTTCGACCATTGCCAGATCTACGGCAAAATAATCCAAGTTTAGAACATGGAAAATTTGTTACAGATAAGTCAAAGTACTATGCTGGAAAGAGTATGCTGATAAGCACCGATAATAGCATTGATGGAAGTGGTAAACATACGGAAATAAAGGTAAACGTGCCTAGCCAGTGTCTTATGAACAGAACAAGTGCCCCTGATTTGGAATCTATTGTAGAAGGATTTAATATCGGAGAAAGGGTGATTGAAGGAAACACAAACCAGTGTGGTATTACCCAAGAACAACGCGCCGCACTTCAAGCGGCTCTTACTCAATATGATGAACTTAACAGTCAGTACGCTGCAGCTCTAGAAAAATACTCTAAATTCAAACAAAACTTGTCGTATTCTACGTATTTGAATAAGTTTGTAAAATATATTACTACAAGTAGTCCGCCGGTAACGGAAGTGTACTATATCAATAGCTTTGGATTTAAATACAAAGTTCCTAGAAATACTTCAGGTACATCTGTCCTTCCCGAACGCGTGGTTACTGTAGGTGCTGTATCATTTGACCCGAATAACCTGAATAATATACCTACCATTTCCGATGTAGACTTGACGACAGCATTTCCACCACAACCTAAATTTTTTACTAGTGCGTATGTAATAAAGGCCGGCCAGGACCTTACACTCGCTGGTAAAATAGTGAAGTATCGAGACAACGCTAATAATGTTACTGTCTACTTGTGGGTAGACGTTGAAGGCGTTGCGCATAAGTTTACTCCAGATATTTTGAGTGATGCTCAAAACAATGCAAGCAGTACGTGCCAACTTAAACTGTCATCAACAAGGTCGTTTGCTAGTAAAGCCGCGTTTGATGTAGCCATAGGCCAAAGCGGAACTGGCCTAACCGCTACAACGGATCTTGTTGGCAGTGACATAACTGATTCGGCGTATATGTGCAGCGACTTACCTAGCGATATTATTGCTAAAAAAATACAAGTGGATGCTCAAGAACAAGTGATTAAGGACACGTTGACTACAGTTTATGCAAATTTACCCAACTGTTTGCAATCATCGTCATCATCATCATCATCATCAACAACAACAACGACAATAAACCAACAGGTAGTTCAAAATCCAGACGGAACCCATTCTTCGAATCCTCCAACAACAAACCAGGATGAGGCACAAACAAGTGCAATACGAGGAATTATGCCAACATACGACGGTAAAGTAAAGGATACATTTAAAAATGTAAAATCTAAACTGGCGTACTATTTACTTTGGCTGGCATTTATGATTTTCATTGTGGTAGTAACATTTCGAAATATGGCCGACAGCGAAGGTCCTGACTCTGGCTCGTTTCAAGCCAGCGCCGCCATTCTTATTGTTCTCGTCATTTACTTGGTTAATTTCTTATCCAATATGCGTCTCGGCCCCAACCAAGCGCTCAGCGAGTTTTTCGGAGCACTTCCCGAAAAACTATCCGCTATGATGAATTTTGCGTTTACATAATTTAATTTATAAGGCTTCAGCCGCGTTTATTATTTTTGTCAGGATGTAGTATGATACAGCGTATAAAACGCTCATGGATACTAGACCCTGTAAGTTCATATTACCGTCCTTGTTGAACATGGACGGCAAAAACTGCATAATCGCGGTACGAAGTGCGGGCATTTGAAACGTGAAATAAATGACCCCGATCAAAATAGGCATCTGAAATTCCGTGTACAGAGTTTCGAGCGTATCCGATTTATTCTTAGACCGGCGGTTATTCTCTCGAACTTCGTCGGTTGATTCGTACCGAGAAATGTAATCATCATCTCCTTGGTCCTGCCCATGCCCGCGGTCACGCGGAATATAATTGGGTTTAATTTGATCATCGTGTTGCATGGAGAGACTGTCTCTTGGAATATCTCTCGATGGCAGGGATGTCATTCCCGCTCCGCTGGCGCGCTGAACACCCGATACCAGCTCGTTAAGTGTTCGCTGGTCAATACCGGGTGGTGGTGCACCGTTCATTGCCAGCTGGCGCGGATCAGGACCTCCGTTCGGAATCATATTTGGATCGTACTGTTGCATAACGATATTGTTTCCTGCACCGCCGCCGCCACCCAGTGCAGCCGTAGAGTTATTATGAACCGGGAGTTCGTCTAATCTCGTCGTATCCATCAGTAATAAAGTTTAATAAAGTTTAATTTAAATGAATTTAAATAAATAGGCGGTTATAGTTGAGATATTTACCTTATCTTTATATACATACTTCTTAGAAACAAGTATGTATATAATTACGCATTACAACTTACAGTTAGACGTATAGTTATGCAATGTCGACGGTATGACGCGTAGCATCGTCGCATTTAATTGCCCGTGGCGTATACTTTAAACATTTGTCATCATTGTACCGATAAACAAAGTTTTTAATTTCTTCAGACGACGGTGCGTCGAATTTTATGCATGTTCTGTCATTGCACGCTTTTCTAAAAAGCGACGCAAGTCCTAGGCCTAAAATCACGGAAATAATATATCCACCGGTTTCGGTATGTAGTAATTGTTTGAGACCCATTATTTTTTTAGTTATAGTAGTTATAGTATAGATAGTCTATAAAGATATTTTAATTTTAGTTAGTTAGTTACTTACTTAGTTATCAATACTCACCTTTTTCAATTCAATGTCTTCTTTAAAACAAATAAAAATCTGTCCCTTGAGTTTATGTTCCATATATGCTTCATGGTGCATATTTTCTTGAATTTTTTCGATAACGTCGGAAACGCTAATATCTTCCAAATCCTTTTCAAATTCAGTTTTAACGGGCTCATCTTCATCCGACCCCATCATTGCAAGATGGCTTCCGCTACTTGATTTTTCTTTTTCTTTTTCTTTTTTATTTGCATTCGCCGCCGCGGCCGATTTTTTAACTGACGGCTTTCGCTGCTTTACACTGGATACCCACTTTCCAGTAACGAGTACCACGCAATCCGATGACGAATACTTGAAGCTTGATGGTTTGAACTTCAACTGTACTGTATTCGCGTTTTCGCGGCTGGGTCGAATACTGACATCTGTAATCAGCTCAACGTCGTGCTTAAATTCCTTGCTACCAATATACGTTGCTATTTTATCGGTGTGCTCTTCAGACACGTCAATCGCCGTATCTTCGCCTGCCTCGTCGTCATATTTGAACAGAGATGGTGTTAGCGCGAGCTCGTAGGTTTCATTTAATGAAACGGATTGCGTAGATCCCATTGTAAAGTTATAAGTTGTAAGTATTTAATATTCGATAAATTATACTCGTATAAACAAGTTTAATTTATATTGTTTTTATGGCAAAATAATAATAATAATTCATTCTGTGCATTTTTTATTGTCAAATAGCTCCATTATTTTTTTGACCAATTTATCGAAATCGTCGCGCTGCGCCGCAGACATGTCATACGCCGTCTTGAATTCATTCACAATATCCTGAATACGAGCGCGATCCCTTTGAATATCGGCGACCTTTTGCTGGCTTACTTTATACTCTGCAGAAAGCGCAATCAACCTAGCCATTTCTACTGAGTACTGCGTATTTTCGTTTTTTATTAGCGCCTTGTATTTATTGTAATGGTTAACGAATGCGGTTGCCACGTATCCGCTAATGTTTCTAACGTTTGCATGAATTCCGTCCAATAAGTGTATCATTTCGATTTTATAGTTATCGCCGACAAGCTTAACATTGACGGTATTTTTCACGGACCCGATATGACCCCACAAATTATCAAGTGATTTCAAGAATTCGGGTTTCATCGCATCAAGCGAGTTGAGATAAGCTGTGTCCGATATAATCTGTTTATAGTGAGCTTGAATCGTCGCATTTAAACGTACACTTTCATCGTATATATTTTTAAGCTGGATCTTTTCCTTTTCAAGCCTCGCAGTTTCCAAAGAAAGCGTTTCACTTGCCCCTTGAAAATTTCGTTTATTTTCCGCTTCAAGTTTTATCTGCTGGTCGCTTGTGTCCTTCATAACCCGGACAATCGTTTCTTGAAACTTCGTCAACTTGGTATTGGATTTCACATTTCCATTATTCACTTCAGTTACAACCGCCTGGTGGATAGTAGTGCTAGTGCTGCTAGACTTAACTGCCTGGTTTACAACAACCGTACTCGATGCTGGAGTTGATTTTGTGGCCGATACTGGTACTGCATGAACAACCGGATCCGGTACCGGACTTGATTTTACCGAAGCAGCAACAACCGGAGCCTGTGCCAATTTTCCAAATGGAAAGAACCGGCAGTATACACGGTCGTGATTTTCATTATTGCCGGTCCATAGCCACTCGGCATCGCCTGGAATATTTGGACGAGATCCTCCGCCGACCGACCTCCATATATTTGCGTCCTGGTTTTTACCATAACTCGTTGCAGTTACCCACTTGGAATCATCGAAATTGTTTTTATTCCAGCCGGGTTCAGATTGGGTGGAACATTTCCAATCCGATGGTTTGGTAACAGTGTTTCCAAATTTACCGATAAACGCAGCAGGACCGCCTCGGTCAACGCCATCAACTGCAATCACGTCACCCGCTGCAACAGTTGGATTGAAATGGTACGTGGTGGTCCAGCTTGTTCCGCGACCAACCGCCTTTTCATTGACATACAAATCGAATTCGTTATCGCATGTCATATAAATCGACATTGGAGACGATACGGTTGTCTCAACGGTTGCCAGTACTCTTGCCGCAACACCTGCAATTACCACCGTGTTGGGGTTAGGCGAAGAAGGTGCTGGAATGGTGGTAACTGGCTTGGGTGCTGCGACTGGAACTGGTGCTGCGACTGGAACTGGAACTGCTTTGGCTTTGGTGTCGGGTGATTGTTTAGGTGGTTGAGCTGGTGGAACCGGATCTGCCTTGGCTTTGGTGTCGGGTGATTGTTTAGGTGGTTGAGCTGGCGGAACTGGATCTGCCTTGGCTTTGGTTTTAGTGTCGGGTGATTGTTTAGGTGGTTGAGCTGGTGGAACCGGATCTGCCTTGGCTTTGGTTTTAGTGTCGGGTGATTGTTTAGGTGGTTGAGCTGGCGGAACTGGATCTGCCTTGGCTTTGGCTTTAGTGTCAGGTGACTGTTTAGGTGGTTGAGCTGGCGGAACTGGATCTGCCTTGGCTTTGGCTTTAGTGTCGGGTGACTGTTTAGGTGGTTGAGCTGGCGGAACTGGATCTGCCTTGGCTTTGGCTTTAGTGTCGGGTGACTGTTTAGGCGCCTTCTTGTTATGTAGCAACTTGCGATTTGGGCCTACATGGATTGATTCAAAAATATAGGATGAAGATTCGTCATCGCATACCATCTTACCATTGAATGCCAGTTTCAGTATTTCATCAAGAACTGCTACAGTAACATTATTTGCAACTGCTTTACATGCGAATCGCTCTAGTGGATTTTCATGCACGCAATCAGTATCGATTGATTCGGAAATTTTCTCATACGATGATTTTTGAGAAAGGTATTCAGAAACACTATGAACTGCACTGTGGCATGCAGGTGTAGTTTGCGAATTTCGTTCGAGAGGGTCGTCATGGTCAGAGGGTTGAAACAGTGCAGTTTCAGAACATAGTGGAATCACTTCACTGCACACGAATGCTGGATCCAATAGTTTAGTTACAAGCGAGTCAAATGCAAACGGGACATACTTTCCAATCAGGCTATTACAGTATGCTCCTTCGGTTGCCGGTAAATGTGAACATATACCCGACTCCAGTACTCCTTCCGTAATGTTCTCGAGGCGCGGTTCGCGTGTTTTCAAATATTCTTGCGATTTTCCGATAAACCACTTGCATCCGTCGCACTCCATCGGGGTCTGCACTTGGTCCAATAACTTATGGGCGACAATCACATCGGGTTTAATAGATACAGGAACTGCTAAAGTCGTTGTTGTAAAAAGTAAGCATAGGGTCAATGCAAGTCCACCGTTATATTTCATTTTTGCGTAAAAGTGAGTTGGGTTGGGTTGGGTTGGGGTTGTGAGTTGTTGAGTGCTCTTATACTTAACCTTATAAAAATATATCTTTAACTTGTTTTATTTATTGTTGGTTGGTCATCCCAGATCAACAATTTATGAAAATTTATGAAAAAAATAAAAATTGATCTAAAAATGCTTAATTACAACTTATAAATTATAAATAGTACTATTATACTATAAACTATAAACCATAGATTTTAGAAAATGAACCGCGGAAATATAAGACACGACGCAAATAGGCGCCCGTATGTACGAAGCGAAAGAGAAGAACGAAGGCCGCCGCAATCGCAATCCCGAGGAACCGCTTCCACAAGCGACGGATTAAACCGCCTTGTTGATTTGTATATGGAAAATCTATCGTCTCCTGGGTCACAACTTGAACTGGAAATTCGTTTTGGAACGCTTGGGTTTCGCACACTCACGCACAATGACCATTCCAATGTAATTGACCGCATTCTATCTTCGGGATATCGCGCAGTAGGAACCGGGGATTACCACCTTCGCATTCACTATGAGAATATGGCCACAGAGGGTCGCGGACCGGCCAAACATGTCATGTCAAACAACCGGTTTGAACTGGATGGCATGTCCCAGATTCAACGGTACTGTACCACGAATGAACTCGATAGCGACGTTTCATACGGCCCTAACCGCGTAAAGTGCACGCGTAAAACGGACGCGTATGTAAATGACGAACCCATTCGCCCCGTAAAATTCAACGACTTTAATTTCAAAGTGTCTCTCCAACGCGAGACAAATTTACGACTCGAGTCTGCAGAAATAACTCGGATGATTCACAATTGGCCGCAAACTAAAAAGTCGTTTCGGTACATGAAACGCACATCATTTGAAAGCCCCGATTCACCCATTCGATTCGATATCAGCGTCGTAAAGGAATCGAAACGTCTTCCACCCCCAAATTCGTGGATGATGGAGACCACATATACATTTGACCAGGCAGACGTGATCAATTCTCCTCCAAAATACGAAATTGAAATCGAAATCGATAACACGCGTGTTGGACCTGGAAAATTCGTGGATACTCCTAAAGCGCTGGCATTCTTGTTGCGCCGGGCTATAAAACTGGTTCTCTCTGGTCTGCAAGGCACTAACTTCCCGGTTCCGTATAGCGAACTTCAATTGGTTGCAAACGATTACCATTACATGCTGTACAAAACTCACGATAAACGACAACGGCGAGAAGCCGACAATCCACGCAGAGCCCGTCGCGGCGGTCGAGGAGATGACGAATCTGACTCAGACTCCGAATCCGGATCCGAGTCGTCTGGCTCCGGCTCCGGCTCCGGCTCTGACGACTCCGATAAAAAACAAAAACAGAATGTGAGACTGCTCGCCCGCGATTTTATTGGTCCGTCGTCAGTTACTCTTCAGCGCGTAAATGTCTCCAGTAAATACGATCCATCCAATTATCAGCGCGAAACCAGCGTTCCCAATATTCGCCACAATTACACGGTGACGGATAAGGCTGACGGTCAGCGTAAAATGTTGTTTGTTAACGGGACGGGGCGAATCTACCTAATTGACACGGCAATGAACATACAGTTCACGGGGATGGTATGTCGCGACGATAAGTTGCACTGGTCGTTACTTGACGGGGAACATATCATGCACAGCAAGACGGGCGAATATATCAACATGTATGCCGCATTCGATATTTATTTCATCCGAAAGGTCGATATTCGACACTTGGCATTGGCATTTCAGCACGACGATGAGGCAAATACAAACACGACCAACTTTAGATTATATTACCTGTCTCTCTTTATGGCGGATCCTAAAAATTCATTTCATTCGGTGGTACAAGGAGACCCTGCTGCTTCGGCATCCGCACTCCGAATTGTCGCGAAACGGTTTCGTGTGGCTGGAAAACGCGATCCCAACGACATATTTGCGTGTTGTGCGGATATCCTCAATCAAATCAACGACGGCGCATTTACATACAATACCGACGGACTTATCTTTACTCCCGCAGATACGGGAGTCGGGATGTTTCGTGTCGGCGGTGTACCGTCTATGAAAAAGTGTACCTGGGCGCTATCATTCAAATGGAAACCCGTGTCTCATAATACGATCGACTTCTTGGTAACAACGGATAAGAACGAAGACCAGAGCGACATTATTCATCAAAAACCCAACTTGGTCACGTGTAACGATTCGCCGATTATCAAGTATAAAACGCTTACATTGCGCGTAGGATACTCGATTGAGCGCGATGGGTCCCCCAACCCGCTCCATGCGGTGCTCGACGGAGTTTCTAAACTTGCGTCTCGCACGCGAATGGCGCTTCCCGATGATTTACCGCACGCGGCAGTACCGTTCTTTCCGACCGCGCCGTACGATCCGTCGGCTCACATTTGCAACATTGTTCTGCATAATGTCGGAGGAATTTATCAAATGCGCACCGAGTCCGGAGAAGTGTTTACCGATAAATCCGTTGTTGAATTTCGGTACGATAAGGCGAGGGAACCCGGAATGCGTTGGATTCCAATCAAGGTTCGACATGATAAAACCTTGGCGCGCGAATCTGGGAACGCATTTCATGTAGCGAATAATAACTGGTATTCGCTGCACTACCCGGTTGAAGAGCGCATGTTGAAAACGCCAGTCATGCAACTGCTGAGCGCCAATGAATCGAGTGAGGATTACGAGACTGGTGTATATTATCAAAAATCGAAACAGAAAAAATCTTCTTCCGGTCAGGGCACGCTTCTCGACATAACATCTACAAAACCAATTCGCGACTTTCATAACAAGTTTGTAAAACGCGCACTTATTTCATCAGTTGCAAAACGCGGAATGACACTGATCGACTTTGCGTGTGGAAAGGGCGGCGACATTTCAAAATGGATCGATTGTGAACTTCGGTTCGTTCTTGGAATTGACATTTCTGAGGATAATATTACCAACCAGTATGACGGAGCATACGCTCGATACCTGAACTATGCGAAATACCACTCGGATGCCAGCATATACGAGGTGAGTGACCCAAATGAGGCCGGGTCTGGTTCTGGTTCTGGTTCTGGTTCGGGGTCAACGTATGCGGTATTCGTAAAAGCAGACAGCTCGAACGTGCTTCGCGAAATGCCGCAAAATGCAAATGCAACCGACGCCGCGCCGGCGGAAAGAGAAACTGATATATACCACGCCATCAAACAAACCGTGTTTGGAGAACGCCATCATGATGCCAAATTGGTAGGCGACGAACTGTCAAAGTATTATGGAGTTGGACGAGAAGGATTCGATGTTTCGTCCATACAGTTTGCGCTACACTACCTTTGGAAAGACGTGAAAACGCTGCACACGTTTATGCGGAATGTTAGCGAGTGTACCAAGGTCGGCGGACACTTTATAGGAACGTGTTATGATGGTCGGGCAATATTCAACATGCTTAAAAAGGTACCCGCCGACGGAACGATACGCTTTGAAGATGACCGTCATCGAATTATTTCATCCATAACCAAGCGATACAAGAAGCAAGACTACTTTGACGATGAATCATCTTTAGGATACGCCATTGACGTATTTGCAGAATCAATCAACACGATGCACACCGAGTACCTGGTCAATATGATATATTTGGAACGAATCATGCGAGACTACGGGTTTGAACTGCTCCCCGCCAAAGATACGCAACGCGACCTCTTTCTTCCTCGCGGGTATGGAGCAAGTATGGGATCTTTTCGCGACATGTTTGATATGATGACCTATTATGTGAAAGGTATGGTGGATTCGAATTCGAATGGAGTCGACGGGTATGACGAAGAATTTGACATGGAAGCGTCAAGTGTATCACTCCCGAAACGCGCATTTCCCGAAAACCACCCCATGAAAAAATTTCGTAAGTTTATGGATACAAAACCTATGAACATCATGTCCGGAAAAGCTAGCGAAATGACGGACACCATGAAGGCGGTGTCGTTTGTAAACAATTACTTTGTATTCAAAAAGGTCCAGCACATTGATGCAAAAACGGTATCTGACGCATTTATTAAAAATGACGGGATGGTTGCGAATGCGACTGCCGCCGCAGCAGTTGCAGTTGCTGCGATCGTTGAATCGGGGAATAAAGAAAAAGAAAAGAAACCGGACGGAAAGGAAGAAAAGGAAAAGGAAAAAGAAAAAGAAAAAGAGTTGCGAGTTAGAAAGCAAATTGACGGGGTAGTATATGTCATGGATACCGAGACCGGCGAACTGTTCAAAACTGCCCAGTCCAAAGACCCGATCGGGAAATTGAAAACCAGCAGTAACGGAAAGCGAAAAGAAATCGAATTTGTAAGTGACGAATATGCGGCAAAGCATCAGTTACAAAAGGAAAAGGCTGCAGAGTCATCTGAAAAAAAGCGCAAGCATAAGGACGTTGAAGGAACTGCTGATAAATGATATTAAGTGGAATAAGTGGAATAAGTGGAATAAGTGGAATAAGTGGAATAAGTGGAAATCGTTAATATCATAATCATTATTTTATTTTATAAATATAATACTATCAACTTATATATAAAATAAAATATGACGTCTTCTCAGAAAATATGGGTCGAAGACCCTTTTATTTTACTGGATAAAAACCATATTCACGAATTATGGCCCAAGGATGGAACAAGTGCAGAGGCCAAGTTAAACGCTGGATCGCGGATGGTGATTATTCTCTCGATTTTGGGGTATCTAGTTACCATGAATATTACTTTTTTTATAATCGGATTCATTACTTTAGCTGTTATTGGCGGACTTTACACCGTTAATGCTGCGAGTTCCAACATTGGCGACAGTACTGATTCTAAGAAAGAAGGGTTTATTCAATCGTCTAGGTCGATGGAACGTCGGTCCGAATTTGAAAACCCGCAACCGCGAGAAAGTTACGGGTATGAACGGCAAAATGTTCCCATATCGGGCGAATTTGTATCACCGACGGTAACGAATCCGTTGATGAATGTACTGTTACCTGAAATACAGGACTCGCCCAACCGTAATGGCGCCATGCCCGCGTTTAATCCACAGGTTGAATCCAATATCAACGAAACCGCAAAACAGTACATCAGTAGTAATTTCGATGCCAGCAAGCGCGACGTTATTGGATCAGAGAGTAATAATGAAACCGAAAATCGCGACATTTACAATAAACTGTTTTCCAATTTAGGCGATAACTTTGAATTCGATCAATCCATGCGCAGTTTTTACGCAACTGCGAATACTCGTGTAAATAATGACCAGCGCGCGTTTGCGGAATTTTGTTATGGCGATATGGTCTCATGTAAAGAAGGGGATGAGTTTGCGTGCAGTAGGAACAATGCGAGGATAGGACAAGTGGTCGGTGCTTAGGCATAGTCAGGGAACCCAGGTTCCCCGCAGCATAGCATAGTATGTTTTATTACGTTCTTCGTTTTTTATATCGCGAGTTTCGTACACCGCTTCCGCCGCTACCCGTGGATAAACTGTGCGACTTGTAATGCACCTGTGCATTGTTTGAAAACATGCTTCCGCAAAATAGGAATGGTGGTGGCTGTGGTTGTGGCGGCGGTGCAATGTAAGGATATAAAAAGTAAATTCCATTGTTTATCAATTCTGTGCCGGAGTTATAAGGTCCTCCGTTCGGGCTCGGGCTTGCACCGCCTTCGTTTTCATTTTTATAAATGATCCATGCTGAAATATCGTTTACTGGCTCAACTGTATAAGTACCCGAATCAATCGAATTATTATCATTTTCTGCATCGGCTCTACTTTCAAAGTATTTAATGTAAGCAATCCCGCCTACACCAAAACCAGTTTCACTCATTGGACCTAGAAGTAAACGCTCTGTAGTTCCAGTATTTATCGTAAAATGTTTAAGTCCCTCACTAAAAATATGCGCGTCGCCGGCATGTATTGGGTACGTTTGTCCATCTATAACTAAACTTCCATTACTGGATGTCAAATAAACTAAATGTGTTTTTGTAAATTGGCTTTCACCCCGGTCGATATGGGGTTGAGTATCTCCCTTAATCCATCTCATGGGAATGGTGGTACGAGATGATAAACTTATTCCTAATCTAGCTGACAACTTATCTCTGATATCGGGTGCCAGTGGAAGTGAAAACTTTACCTGGAGGGTATCGGATAATTGCGCTTTATGCGTTTGAACGACTGGATGATTGACTATATCATTTATTTCAGTCGGTGATAAAATATTATGTATTAACATTTTGTACTAGGGATTGTTATATATACTATATAATTATTATATATAAAAAAAAGTAAAAAAGTGTTAGTTGCACATACACAGTTATTATATATAACACATACATACCCGTAGTCCGTTTCCTGTTTCAGGTTGTTCCAGTTCCGATCTGGTTCTAGTTGTTTCTTCCGCACATGGCCATATTGTCTTCGTCGGCCGCGACAATCAAGTCGAAGTCTTTGTCGCTGATGAGACACTTCATGAACTCGTCCTCCAAAATTCGACGATGCTCTGGGGCCATGTCGACTAGAGGCTCGTCGGCCCAGACAGGTTCCGCCTTCAGGTCAACCTTGCGAACATCGATTTCGGTAATCGGCAGTCTCGACAATTCTTCATCATTGACAAGGATCACGCGTTTCGTAGGCTCATGAGCAGACAATGCCCGGGCGTCAAGTTGAAGTCGAACACGAGGTCCGTGCGGGTGAGCGTATGGCGCGCGACGAGGAGTAGTCTCTTCGCGACGGTAGTCTTCATGGCGGAGCTCTTCACGACGGTACTCTTCGCGATGGTACTCTTGATAACGTGGCTCTTCGCGACGGTACTCTTGATAACGTGGCTCTTCGCGACGGTACTCTTGATAACGTGGCTCTTCGCGACGGTACTCTTGATAACGTGGCTCTTCGCGACGGTACTC